>Ga0172381_10002087_pt1 | contig 22667 bp, 28 predicted proteins | sample Leawel6488metaG_FD_119754 | JGI IMG/M metagenome (GOLD analysis project Ga0172381, IMG submission 119754) | Leachate microbial communities from a municipal landfill in Southern Ontario, Canada - Leachate well 64-88 metaG | ecosystem: Engineered > Solid waste > Landfill > Unclassified | place...
CAAAAGGTGGTTTTTGTAGATAGGGAGGTCTCGGCGCCAGAGCCGGAAAAACCAAAAGATTCCGTGGAGGAAACTTCTTCGGGATCCGTTAGCCCGGAGCCCGATCAGGCCGATATGGCGAAAATCCAGATCCAAACCAAGATCGAAGAAGTTAAAAATGAGATCGCTAAGAAGCAGAAAGATCTTCAGCAGGCCTTGCAGGCCACATCTGGGATAGTCCAGGCTTCGGCTGACGCTAACGCCACCGTCGGGATAAAGACGGACGCTATCGCGCAGAACTGATGGAACAAAAAACAAAAAAAGGAGCAGCCGCTCTTTTTTTGTTTTTGGCGGAGATAGTTCATTATGCGTTAACTTTATCTTTGATCGCGGATATGGTATAAAAGACCAAGAAAAAGTATGGCAAACCTCGTCTTATACCGCAAATACAGGCCCCAAAGCTTTAAAGATTTTGTGGGCCAGGAGCACGTTGTCAAAACTCTTACCAATGAGATAGCTTCGGGTAATATTGGGCACGCTTATTTGTTTGCCGGGCCGCGAGGCACCGGGAAAACAAGCTTGGCCAGGCTTTTCGCCAAAGCGGTGAGCTGTCAGAACCTTAAGGGAGGTTTCGAACCGTGCAACGAATGTCCGGCTTGCTTGGAAATAAATAAAGGCAAGACGGTGGACCTGATCGAAATAGACACGGCTTCCAATCGCGGAATTGACGATGTGAAAGAATTAAGGGAGGGGATAAAATTCGCTCCGAGCTTTTTGAAATACAAGGTCCTTATTTTGGACGAATCGCACCAGCTTTCCAAAGACGCGGCTAACGCTCTTTTGAAAATACTGGAAGAGCCGCCGGCCCACGCCATTTTTATTTTGGCCACGACCGAGATCCACAAAATGATCCCGACCATTTTGTCGCGCTGCCAAAGATTTGATTTTTCCAAGATACCGACCGACCAGATGATCGAAAAATTAAGATCGATCTGCGAGCAGGAGAACGTAAAGATAGAGAAAGAAGCCTTGGCTTTGATAGCCGCCAATTCAGAAGGCGCTTTGCGCGACGCCCAAAGCATCCTTGACCAGGTTATCAGCTTTTTGCCCAACGTGAATATCACGGCCAAAGATGTGCAAAATATCCTTGGATTGGTGGATATAAATTTGGTCATCAAGTTTAGCGATTTTTTGATCAAAAAAGACGCCAAGGGTGCGATACAATTTTTGAATGAAAATTTGGAGAAAGGGCTGGATGCCCCGGAGTTCGCCAAGGCATTCATAAATTATTTAAGAAAGATATTGATCTTGCAGGTCAGCCCCGATTTGGACGCTTACGCCGTTGCCGACCTTGAAAAGACAGCCCAAGATCTGGTAAAACAACAGGCGAAAGGTTTCAGCCCTGAATATCTGGTAAAAACCCTGAAGCTGTTCCTGGAAGCGGAGAAGAAGATAAAGTACGCAGGCATACCGCAGCTGCCCCTGGAACTGGCGATCATCGAATCGTGCGGAACATCGGCATAGAAGTTGAGTTTAAATTTTATTGCGGGGTCGTCTAACGGCAGGACAGCGGCCTTTGAAGCCGCTTATTCTAGGTTCGAATCCTAGCCCCGCAGCCAAGTCGAAATTGAAGAGGCTAAAACCTCTTTTTTTCTTTTATTTGAAGGCAAAAAGTTAGGTTCTAACGTGAGTTTTTGGTCTTTTATTTTTTGTAGCGTACTTTTGACGATCAGGAAGGGTTCGTACTCAGGAATAGAGAGAATTCTGTCTTTTAAGATTAGGTTCTGACCGATTGCGGTCAATATCTCCCTTTTACGCTGTAAATCGCCGTTAGCGAGGTGGAAACGCGCGTAGGCGCAGAAATTAAACGTCCTTTCCGATAACTCAAGCCACTCTTCACAGTTTTGTTTGACTGTATTGATCTGCCCTTCCAAATCGCGTTTTTCGCCTAAAATTGCCTGTTTTTGAGCCTTATATTCCTCCGGAGTATATAAACTATAATCAAGGTTGATTGACGACGTGTAGTCGGTATTAAGGCGCTTCAGGCGCGCTTCGCATCTTTGCAGTTCGTTTTCAAGGGACGCGCGTATTGTCTCTTCGGTTTTTATATCGCCGTCTTTTTTTTCGTTTAAATAATCCAAGGCAAGTTTTAAGTAATCAGCATCAATGTCCAAATATTTTAGCTCCGCGTCTATCTGCGCTTCGAGCTGTTGTAATTGTAAATATTTTCGCTGCGTACATTTCGGATTTTTCCTTCTCGAACATCTCCAATAAATATAATCCAAAATTTTAGGGTTTTCCATTTCCGAAATCAGCTTACCGCATTTAGGGCACTTCTGTTTATGGGCATCTCTGTCAAATTTATATTTGCATTTGGTGCATATCAGTTGGTTTTTCGCGTCAGCAACAATAGCAGAACCGCATTCGCCACAGCGCATTAAGCCGGAGTAAGAAAATTCGTGTCTTTTCGGCTGCGGTTTTCCCTTACGCCCTAAAATTTCTTGGACGCGGTCAAATTCTGGTTTTGTAACCATAGGTTTATGCTGACCGGGATAAAGAATTCTTTCTCTATCCTCTTTATTCTCGTCTGGTTCCAGATAGTAAAACCAGCCGTAATAAAATGGGTCGGTAAAAATTTGGTACCATTGGCTCAAACTCAACGGTTTTCCCCCTTGCCTCATCATTTTACGCGTCCTTAACCCCCATTTATCTTTAGCGATATCGTGTATTTTGGATACAGAATAGGTACCAGTCAAAAGCATCTCCCATGCCTTTCTTATTAAGTTAAACCGTTCCGGATCGATCTTGATGTCCCTTTCGCCGTGCGATTTACTCATATCATTCAGGTACCCGAGAGGAGCGACTCCGGGTCTCCAACCTTTACTTATTTTGCTTCTAATGTTCCGGAATGCCATTGAGCTTAAATCGCGAGAGTATTCGGTTGCTTGTCCAAATTCGATGGCTGCAATAAAAGTATGGTCTTTTGGACGATAAATTTTAGTCGGCGTTTTAATTTCTTTAATTATACCCTGTTGAAGCATCCACCGTATCCTTCCTTCATCTTCTGGATTCCTTGAAAGCCGGTTTAAGTGCCAACATAAAATCTTGCTGGCTTTTCCAGCTTTTATCTCTTCCAGCATTTTATTAAAAACCGGTCTGCCAGGCATTTTAGCAGTTTCGGATTCTTCAAATTCTGCGACAACTTTAATGCCATCTCGCTTAATTACTTCTTTGAGTTCGCGGAGTTGGTCATTTAAAGACGCCACTTGCCGGTCGCTGCTTTCATCGGATGACTTACGACGATACATAAAGAAATCGTCGCACCTTATAATTTTTTTAGTATTTTCTTTCATAAAAACTTAAAGGGGCGGCTATGGTTAACCCAAATCCGCTTTCCCGAAGGATCGCCTCATTGGCATAGCCGCCCCTTTAAGACAACGAGACAAAAAATTTCGGGATAATTGGGATTGGGTTAACGATTATATTGTACCACCTGTTAAATGTTTTTAATATGCTAATTTGTTTTTGATAAGAGCTTCCTCTATTTTCGAAACTCGCTCTTCTAAATCAGCAATCTCAATGGCTTTAATTAAATGCCCAGATAAATACCCTATGCAGTTTGCGATCCTCAATTCTATTAATCCGCCCCTGACGTCATTTATGGTCGAGCCAAGTAGTACGACGACATCTTTTGGTTGGGAAAGGGAAACCGGTGGGAGCAAAGTGCGGTTTTTATTCGACATTTTTCCTCCTTTAATGACTGCTGCTATTTTCTTTTCTTTCATAGCCGGATTGTGCGTAAAGCAAAATTTGCTGCCGATCATTGCATAGGCGGCGCATTGTTTTTTGTCTGGTTTTATATAACTACACCTCATAATTTTTTGAAAAATTTGTACTGTTTTATGGTTATTTCGTACTTCTTGAAAATATCTTCATCTCTTAATTTTTGGAGATCTGCGTGTTTTATCTCCCAGTCCCGTTGCCCCTCCAAAAGAGCAAGCATTTCTTCGTTATTTTTTTCGGTTTGAGTCATCATTTCAAATAATGTAGGATTGTCTATAAATAACTTCTTATATTCGCGAGCCACTTCTTTATCTTTTATGGCGCTGCAAAGATAGAGTCGTGATCTAAAGGCTTTTTCTCTTAATTGCGTGTCAGAAATATCTTTAAATGGTCTATCGTTCACAGGGATAATATTCTCTATTTTTTTAATTCTTGAAATAAGCATGTAAGCGTAAGTTATAGGGCATGCCCTGGCAGTCAAACTATCTTATTCTCCATTCAATATCTTTTTCACTGAGGGCGAATTCTAACCAATTTTGATTTTGAACAACGTACCATTTTTGTTTAATTTTATTCCAGCGCATTTCATCTCCCTTAAAAAAAGGTATATACGTTTTATCACCATTTTTATAGAATTCAGCCAATTTATTTTTAAATAAAAGAATCTCTTTGTTTTTTATATTGGTGTTCTCTGTATTAGATTGTTTTTTAGGATCAATCTTGATTACCACTTTTCTGTAATCTTGTTTGCGGTTTTCCTGCAAACTGGAGTAATATGCTCCTAATAATTCTATTATCTTTTGCGTGTTAATTTGGAAATGCCTTTTAGCCGGTATTCCTTTTCTTTCTACTCGTATGGTGCCATATTTTTTACATATCTTTATGGCTGTGTCTTGTTCGCTCCTTGTTAGAGCGGTTTCTTTCTCAAAATCCTCTATTGTTTTATAAATCCAATCGGGATTTTTTCCTTTGCCATACCAAAAAAGTAATTGGCTTAAAAGCAATCCCGCCTTGGCTGAACCGAGCGCGCGAGCCAAATCTGCGTTAAAAGCAATCGGTTTCGTGCCGAGTAAGTCCAACATCATTTTTTGGTATTTGTTGTTTGCCATATTAGTTTTTCTAGTTTTTCTTTTTTTGATTTCGAAATAGGTAAATAAGTGTTTTTTACTAAAGTAATGAGTTTGTTAAATTTCGCCACAGCTTCAACATCGGACAGGTCTTTTTCCTCCTTTTTTAGATATAATTCTTTAAATTTATTGATGTATTTTTCTTCAATTCCGGGCATACTAAAAACAGGGCTGCGCACTTGCAGTCCTGTTTTATATTTTAGCCCTAAATTAAAAAACGAGAGCTAAATACTAAAAAACAGTACGCGCAAATGCACGTCAACGAATTTTAGTATCCAGATCCCGGTTTGTAATTTATAATAACGCTACTTTTACACCTCGCCAGTCCAATAATTGTCAGATTGGCGGAAAATATCTCGGTAATCGTGATACGCTTTCCTTATTAAATTGTACTTATATTTTAAGCTTACCAAATAGGTTTGTCAACTAAAGAGAAGAGGCAATTGTTTTTGACAAAATTTGCCATTTTTGACATTAAAATTTTTGAGACATAAAATGGAATAAAATTATGAGACCTCAACCAAAGCACGAACCGATTTCAGAAGGATTTATAGGGCAACCTATGGGGCATTTAAGGGCTACTACACAGCTTTATCTGCCATTTTTATTTTCTGAAATTAAGTGTGATGTCGGTAAATTTGAGATGGATATGAAGAATATGCGCCAAATGACGATTAAGACAAATTTCCACCTCAAAGGATCTGAAAAAATTTTGAAAAATCTATATGAAGACGAAAATTGGAAAGTACGATCAATAGAAAATTTTTTGAGAGCGACTAAACCAGAAATCCAGATTAATCAAAAAATTGCTCCTATTTTGGTTTTGATGTTAAATAAATTTTTAAGGGTAGAACGCGTAAGGTTAAAATTAGATAGAACTTCATCGTATGTACTTTTTGACCAAACTCCGGATATAGTATTCCTCCCTACAAGCTACCCACCATTAACCGACCTTCCCGATAGCGAATTTTATGCTTATTACGAAAAAAAGAACACAGTTATTTATGCACCTCTGGAATTTGATAAAAATTACGAATTAGAAATTGACTTGGAAACAATAGCAGGAAGTTTTGAACTTGCCCCTCTTTTTCCGTATGGAAATGTTGATTTTTCAAAAATAACCACAAATTGTATTTGCAGTGGAGGATACAAGATCAATGCTCTTTGTATGCGAGTTAATCCAGTTACTGATAGACAACTTCCTGATTGGTTGAAATATAAACTTGAAAGAGAAATTGGAACCACGATGCAATCGTATATCGTACCAGCCAACCCTTTCAGGGGATCATTTCCGCTTTTTAATATAGCTGAACTTGGTGTTACAAAAGAAGATTTTATGAAGGAAAAGGGTGAAGTCACTATGCCTTTGTCAAAATTAAAAGAGGTTGCCTGCGAAGAATATGAGACCTTCCGAGTAATATTTTCCGTATTAATCCCACCAGATAAAGATTACGATATAATAACAAAGGTTATACAAATAGATCTACCAACTCGGATATACGAGCAACTACAAAATATACCCGGCTACAATGACGTTCTTGTAGAATATGATGTGATAAATTTGACACATTCAAAGAAAAAGATTAAAGCGACAACCGAACTGGTTGGGCTTACAGATGTTGCCACCGAAGAGATTACCATAGAGGGGCTTAATAACGAACAAGGAAAACCTGCCCGGACTTTAATAAGACAGTGCCCATTGATGAAATACGGAATTCTTGAAACTATCGTAAATCCACAGAGAGCAACCCTTAATTGCAAATTGGTTGATAGCGACGCAGAGAAAACAATTTATGAAAAAAGCTACAACATCGGACTACTTCCTCATGATCAAATGGTTTGGGAAATGAGAGACGTTGGACAAAGCCGAACACATAACTTGGTGGATTTTATTTGTTCTTGGGTGCACCCCACAGACATAGAGGGCTTATTAGATAGTGCGCGAGCTAACTCTATAAAATATCATCCTGACAATGCTTTTGGGCATAAAATTAGTAATCTACCCGATATTGAAACACATGTAAAAGCACTTTGGGAGTACTTGTCAAAAGAAGTGCAAATTAAATATCTCAATCAGTCATTTAGTGCAAAAAATACAGCTAATTCGCAAAGAGTGCTCTTGCCAGAAAAAACACTGAAAAACAAGGCGGGTAATTGTATTGATTTAACGATCTTATTCGCTAGCATACTTGAAGGAGTTGGTATATTTTCAATTATATTTTTAACAGAAGACCATGCCTTTATAGGTTGGGGAAATTCAAGAAGAACAAGTGAAATGTTTTTTTTGGAGACGACCCTTATTGATAGCAGTACATTTGAGGACGCAAAAATAATTGGTGAAGAAAAATTTAAGAAAAATTTTTTATTTATCGGTGCAAAGAATCCACTCCCTGATTTGATGTCGGTCACGCAAGGTCGTCATATCATTGATTTAAGAAGGGTAAGATCCGAAGGGATTGTCTCAAAAAGGTAGCTATGACTTGGTATAAAAAAGTCCTTGCAGAAAATAAAAAAGAGATTATCGCTTCAGCGGTAATCTCAATTGTTATTACTTTAGCTTTTTCGGTATGGTATTTTATTAACGGTAAAGGTTTTGAATGGAGAGTAATCAGTCCTATTTCTCAACCCAGCTTATTACAGCGTTATTTTTATAGCGCTTTTGTTTTTATTACGATAGGAGCTTTTCTGTACTATGTAGTGAAACTTTGGAAAATTCTCTATTTCATTTTCGTAAAGACATTGGGTGCTTGGGGATTATACAACCTCGTTAAGTCGCTTTTGTGGACATCCTTGATCCTCCTGACATATTTTTATATTATGCCGGCAGTTGTAAACGTACTTAATACCGTCATTTCTTTTTTCTACAATATAGCGATCCTATTGTTTTATTTAGTCCCTCCCGTTGGTATCTTTTTAATTGTATTTTTGTTGGGTCATGGAATTTATACAATCGCAAAAGGAAAATTTATACTTCCAAAAATAGATAAAAAAGAGTAATATGTAATCGTAAAAATAAACAATACCTAACCCTGCCGGTTTCCGGCAGGTATGGTAAAAATAAAATCCTACGCGAATAAACACGGTCTTCTGACCAGCACTTATTCGCGTAGGTTCACTCTCGAAAGAGGGCGAGGCAGATCCGAAAGGATTTGTCGCTGTGTCGGGAGACCTTTTTTGTTATCCTGGCACGGATAAAATCCTACGCGAATATATGGATACAATTACCGAAACACAAATAGCTCAAATATTTATTGGATCTATCATCATAAAGATAGGGGATAATTGGTCGGCAATACGAAAGGAATTTGGTGATATTTTTGCAATGGTCGATAAAGATTTTAATATTGATAATGAAGATGATGCTAAGTTGGCTCTATCTTTTGCCGTAATTGCTTTAGAACTACAGGTATTGGAAAATATTTTTCCAGATCAGGCAACGAGAATTTACCAGAAAGCGATTAATGCGATTAATCCGCTGGATGACAAGATTTATATGGAGAAAAAAATTATTTTGTATAAGACAAAATTTCAAAAAGCTAATGAATTATATATTAGAAATCCAAATGCGTATAAAAGTCCGCTAGAAGAAATTGCTATCCAGATTTTAATAGATTGTTTTGGCGAGAGAGTAAATGAATTCTATGTCAAAAATCCAAAAACCGGGGTCATCCATCCAATGATAAACCCACTTTTATCTGGAGCGATAGGGCAGATGCTTGTTTCTTTTGTAGGATTTTGGAAAAATGTTAAAGAGCGCTTTATTATCGTCGTCGATTAAATTAAGAATAGTAGTGGTTCATAAAAACAGGTTATTTCTATATGACAACAGAAAAGCTAAAACCAGCGAAGACATATCTTCACCTCTGTTTTGAATGCGAAAAAGAGCTCGAGAATGAACAAAAAATTGATAATTGTCCTGATTGCAATAAGCCTTTTAAGGAGGTATGGGAGCATTTCGTATATCATTCGGGCTCAGCTTATACTTACCGTCATCAATGCGAAAATTGTAAAATAATGGTTGATGATGGGAATCAAGAAAATAGGTTATGTCCCCAATGTGAGAAACCCTTAGAAGGCAGCGTCCTATCGATATCTTATATGATGTCCAATAATTTTTGGGAAAAGATAAAGAAGAAAATAAGGGAATGTCTGCTACCTTAATTAAGTAGCAAGAGATTGGAGGGTAGGTAATCTGACTTGATATAATTTTATCGCCAGAAGACGACATCTCGCATTAAGAGCCGTTTTCTAGTAGAATTTGAATAATGAAAAATAAGGTAAAAGAGGCGATATTAGCTTACGGCGATAAGGCAAAGATTTCCCTAAAAGATATTGAGTTTACTCCAAACAAAGAAGCGGATGACCTTATCAAAAAAGATCCGTTATCTTTTTTATTTGCGGTAATTTTGAACCAAGGGATAAAAGCCGAGAAAGTTTGGGAAATCCCTTTTTTATTAAAGAAAAGGTTGGGTCATCTTGATATAAAAAGAATAGCGGAAATCAGTGATATCGAGATAAAGAGAGTTTTCAAAGATAACTCTCCTTTGCACAGATTTCCTGAAGTGATGGCTATCCGTATAAAGGATGCCTGCCGGTTAGTAATAGAGAAATACAACGGGAGACCAGGGAATATTTGGAACGATAAGCCTAGGTCAGAAGACCTGCAAAGAAGATTCGAAGAATTTAACGGAATAGGACAGAAGAAAGCCTCTATGGCAACGAATATTTTAGTAAGAAACTTCGGGGTAGAGGTTAGGGACAAAAAAGGCATTGATGTTTCTTACGATATCCATATCAGAAGAGTATTCTTGAGATCTGGGTTGGTCGATAAGGATGACATGGATTTAATAATTAAAGCGGCTAGGGATCTTAATCGGGAATATCCCGGCGCCTTAGATCTGCCTTGTTGGTTTATAGGAAGAAATTGGTGCCATCCATTAAATCCAATTTGTTCGAAATGTCCGATTGGAAAAGTTTGTCCTATTTTTTATTAAGAACAAAATGAACATCTCCAATCCGTCAGAATTATTCGTTCTTTTAGTCTTTTTGTTTTGGAATGCCGCAGCAGTATATTCAGTCTCCCGAAAGCATTACGAAATTTTGATTTTTCTGCCGTTGCTCCTTCTTTGCTGGCTGGTTCTTCTAAAGGATTTGTTATAAATAAATTAAAAAATGCAAATGGACTTTTCTTCAATTTTGCTTTACATAACCATTGCAATTTCGTCTTTGCTTCTTTTACTCGGTGTTTTTGGTTTTATTTTAGGATTGCTGCCTGGACGAAAAATAGGATGGTATGACATTAGGCTTGCGCCATCAACTATATTTTGGATTTTGGTTATTATTTTTTGGGTTTTATTTAAAATATGGATTTCTTGATTCAATACCTCCTATATCTCGGAAGATGGCAGTTAAGCAGCCCGATCCTTGGTTTGGTGATCAAGAGATTCCGGCACCTTTCTCCGATGAAGCAGGCGATCATTGCCAATATTATCGGGGGAGCAATATTCTTTTTCGTCGATAAATACTTAATTTTTACTAAATAGCCATGATATTTTGCGATGTTCCAGTCATATATGAGCCGGCTCCTTGCGGTTTTGAGGACGCTTTGGGCTGTTTTGATCCGAATATTAACCGGATCTCCATCCGTGAAGGGTTCTCGGCGTCTTTTTCCGATATGGTGCGCGCCCATGAATGCGGTCATTAAACAAATATTTTTCAAGCTGGATAAATATGTTTGAATTTAATAGTTGATCTTCGGCAGATAAATATGAATAAAAATTATAGATGGCTCAAACTATCAGAAGAAGCCAACGCCTTAGACAATCTAGAAAAGGCTTATTATTTTATTAGAGAGGTGCATAACGATGCGAAGGCGTGGAAATGGGTTATCACCACCATGCATTCAGCTTTATATGGTTTCGCTATATGCGCCTTAAGAGGCACCAATAACTTGGGCGTGACATTCGATACTAAATGGGGCAAGCGATTAATCAGCTTCCCGGAAGCGATTAAGAGATCTCAAGATCCTAAATGGATGGGCATGACTGTACAAAGTAGACACCTACAACTTACCTCCGATCAGGAGCATTCAATTGCCCGGCTTAATAAAGAGTTCCGCAATGGTTTAGAGCATTATATTCCAAAACTTTGGCTTATAGAACTATCAGGTATTCCTAGAATTATTAGTCATGCTTTAGACGCAATAAAATTTTTAGCTCTTGAATCGGGTAACTATAATCACCTTACAGCCAGCCAGAAAAAGAAAATTAGATCTTTGATATACCAAAGTCAAAAAATATTAAAGGCTTATAGGGTGAAGAGAACATAGGAAGACGCTTTTTATATACAATAAAAAGTTGGACTCGATTCGTGGATTTATCCATATGCGGGATGAAAAATTTATTGTCTACGAGAGATGGAAGAAGCTCTGTTTTCGCCGTCTCGCATAATAAGCGTTTTTTTAGTAGAATAGATGTTGACAGGACTTAGGGAATAAATTGCAATAAAATTGAAAAATATAAAAATGTCTAAAAAATACAAAAAAAACTATCTCGACAATGTTGTTCTGAGGATTGATTTCGAGGAGGTAGAAGATGCTCGCCTTAAAGTATTTTTAAATAAATTAGAAGATATTTTTCCTTATAAAACGAAGGAGGAAGGGATTGAAGAGAGCGTTAAAATCGATATAAAGGGCAATAAAGTTACTAACAATCGAAAAAAAATACCCACTTGGATATATTTAGATGCATATAAAAACAAAAAGGTCACAGTGACCCCTGGTTTTGTTGCAATTGAATATCTGAATAGAAGCTATAGGGATTCGAAAGAACTAAGAGATGATTGTTGCAAGATTATAAACACTTCGATAACCGATCTTTCTATCTCTTCAGTAAAGCGTTTGGGATTACGTTACGTAAATCGTTTTGATTTGGACGCCGGAATAAAAGAATCTATTAAGTGGAATGATTTTTTTTCGAAAGATTTGGTTGGCTCCGTTAGTTTTGCCAACAAAATGAGATATCCGATTGTAAGGGCTATGTCTAATCTCCATATAAGATCAGATGGATGCGACATATTGGTAAGATATGGGATATGGAACCAAGACTTTCCAAGTGAAAATAACAGAAAGGAGTTTATTCTTGATATAGATATTTTTTCTCGGATTGCATTAGAAAATATGGGCGAGATTGCTAATGTCGTGAAAGATTTTAACCAGAATGCAGAAAAAATATTTGAAAAATCCATCGGAGTAGAGATTAAAAAAATTTTAGTAAAAAAATAAAATGTTTAATAAAGATAATAAAATTTCTATTGATAAAAAGGAAGCGTATTCAACGGAATCGTTTACAGCATATATACGAACCAGAAACGGTAATTTTTCTACATCTGCATCTTCTGATAGCCCGCAAAAAGATAAAAACACAACATATCAAGTACTAAATAAGGTTACCGAGAGGAAAGTGTATGCCACAAGACGAAAATAAAGACTGCTATTGCAATAGAAGCAAAAAGATAATATCTCAGGGCGATATAATCAGGGAGCTGAATTTAGTTTTAAGCTCAAAAATTGATAATATTGGCGATTTTTCTCTCGCATCGTCTTTTTCTTATGGTGTAGTTTTAAGCCAAGAATGCGATCTAGTACAGCATTATGATTGTATCGAAAAAAATTTAATGATTGAAGAAAGTAAGAAGTCAGACGATAAAATAATAGAAACTTTATTAATATGCCCAGCGTTCCCATTAGAAAAATTCTTGATAGGGGATCATATTGAGGGAAAGAGGATGAATCCTTGGGGAACAACAGAAAAAGTAATGAAAAAAATTAGAGATAATGATGAGCTTCCTCGCTTCCATCACATCCCTGCTTTGAAAGATAGACTCCCCGAATTAGTTATAGATTTTAAGCGATTTTATACAGTTCCTTTGGGAATTTTCGATAATGATTTCAATAAGTTTTACATAACAAGCATTAAAGATCTCTATAGGGAAAGATTATCACAAAGGTTCACAAATTATTTAGGTAGGATAGGGCTTCCAAATTAGATAATAATTAACCACCCTAAGAAGAGAATCTTTTTGCTGATATCATAATGGAGATAGACAATATAAAAAACAGGATGGAAAGAGTTTATTTATCTATTGGTCAGCGTTTTGATGAGAATATAGAGAAGCATATCAATATCAAATATAAGACAGATGGAAAAAGTTGGCAGGTAAAAATATCGTTTGGAGAAGAGAATAAGGCTGAGATATGTAATCAGGTTTTTATTATTATTTCGCACATAGCAAAGCTTAAAGACCACCTTAAAAATTTATATGCATCTAAAGGTGGAGATGCTAAATTAATTGAAAATGAAATAGAATCTTCGGATTATTTAAAATTAGCCATTGATTTAGACAACAAAGAGAAGCACGGTAAATTAAAAAAGAGCAGATCTGGGAAGTACCCATATTTAGATGAAATTGACCGAGCGTTATCAGTTAGACCGGGTAGACAAATACAGTCGAGCTCTTTCAGTATAGATCCTTTTACTGGTCAGTTTGAAGCTGAGGGTGATATTATAATTACAATATCGGCTGAAGTGGATGCTGTCGATGGAACAAGAATTTGTTCTCTCGATGAATTGATTAATGGATCAATAGAAAGATGGGAAGAGATAATAAAAAAATACAACCTTATTGAGGAATAAGGCTTATAAGTTACCTTTGTACTTCTTTTGGTTTTAGATTTGGGATATAAATTACCTGTCTATTTGTGATAAACCATGTTCTAACAGCCTCAACCCCTGCCAGCACAAGAGTATAATCTAAAAGTACGGCTAAATTTTCCCCGCCGGCCCTGCGGGCCGGAATTGGCGCAACCGGCAGATTCTCGATGATTTTCCAAGGTTCGTTTGTGGTAAAACGGATTTTTTGATTTTCCAAAACAAGGTTCGAGCCGACTTTTTTCAGCCAAACCGATTTATTATCGGCATTCTCGCCGGAAGCGATGATTTGCGCTTGATTAGCCTCTAAAATGAATTGTTTGGCGCGTTCGAGCCAACAATTACCCTTTCGTTCAAAATCTTTCAATTTTTCGGCACAGTCCATTTTTTGGCTTAAAATTTTTTGCTTCTTTGTCGCGTATTCCTCGGTGGTGATTAAATTTTCAAGCTTTGCGTCAAGCAAATTATCAAGTTTGCCATCGCAAAGCTTGATTTCTGTTTTCAGATTTTGAACGAAAGAAAAATCGCCTCGATCCGTTTGATTTTTCTCTTTGTCTAATTCGGCGATTATTATGTTCTTCCAGCTATCCGGCAAAGAAACTTTTTGAAGAATATTTGAAATTTGCTCGGACAATCTTTCTTCTCGTAGATATTTTTGGGAACAAGCAATTTTCTTTTTGGTGCAGCGGTAATAATTATGACCTTTCTTTGTTTCTGAAGTGATAGCGCAACCGCACTCGCCGCATTTTAGCAAACCGCGGAAAGGATAGGCGATCTGGCTTCTTTTCTTGGGGCGCGATTTATCTTTCAAAATATCTTGGACTTTATCAAAAAGTTTCTTTGCAATTATGGGTTCGTGCGTACCTTGCCAAAGCTCGCCATTGAATACAAATACACCGTAGTAAAAAGAATTTTTTAAGATAACTTGAATATTGGAGATAGATAAAACTTTTTCATTCCGGCTTTTCAATCCCTGCTCGGCGATTATGTTCCTCACTTCTTTTAAGGAATATTTGCCAGTGGAGTAAATCTCGAAAAGTTTTTGAACCAACAAATATCTTTCCGGGTCTTTGACCATCTTTTTAGTGAGCCGATTATTCAAATATCCGGTAGGCGCAACGCCGGACTGTTCGCCGTTACGAACTTTTTGGCGCAAACCTCTTTTAACATTCTCGGAAAGGTTATCGACATAATACTTACTCTGCCCAAAAGCGATATTTAACATAAACTTTCCTTGCGGGGTCGGCTCAAACCAAAAAGTGGGGAATTTTAATGCCTCGATCTTGTTTACATCCAGAAGGTAAATTATCTTACCGCCGTCAACGGAATTACGGGCCAGCCTGTCTAGGTGCCACGCTATAATTCCTTGGGCTTCGCCAAGTTCGATTTTTTCCAGCATACGATTAAAAATCGACCGGCCCGGTTCCTTGGCGGTTTGCGATTCGATAAATGTTTCGGCAATTTCCAGCCGTTCCTTAATGGCAAATTCTTTTAATTCCGCTATTTGTGCCTCGATAGATAAAATTTGCCGATCTGGTTCGTCTGTTGATTTGCGAGCGTAAAGAAAAAATTTAGTCATAAATTTTTTTTAAAACCTATGCCACTTTTTACGATTACACGATTTGCAGGCAAGTTGCAGGTTTGTAAGATCGTTGGAACCATAACTTTCAGCCGGAACTTTCTTAATTCTGCCATTAACTATGGCCGGTTTTATTTTTCGGAATTTCTTATTTAATTGATTGCTTGAAAGCGGGACAATGTGGTCTATTTCGTTTCCTTTGTTCAATTTACATATCTGACATATTCCCTTTGCTTTTTTTATTATGACAGGCGATAGCTCTTGTTTTCTTAATCCAAACTCTTTCCTTTTAATTTTTGGATCGCGGAAATCAAACAATCGAAAACAGTCCTTTTCGAGTTTTGCAATACTTCCGTTAGCGAGTAGGTCGGCAAAATATTGCTTATCTTCTCTGTATCTAAAACCAAGTTGCATAAAGTGGCCTTATCTTAACAAAATTCAAATTTTTTATCTATATTATTAGTATTTGGAAAATCATCGAGAATCTGCCGGTTGCGCCAATTCCGGCCCGCAGGGCCGGCGGGGAAAATTTAGCCGTACTTTTAGATTATACTCTTGTGCTGGCCGTCTTGGAGAAAATCCGCACTTACTTCAAGAAAAATCCCTAAATCTGCCCCCGACTGAGCTCACTTCGCCCTTCCAAACGGTAATTTGTCAGGGCTTCGCTCGCAAAGGGGCAGCCGGGCCCGGAATTGGGCATTGCACAACGCATTTTAGCCGAAAAGATGGGGGGAGGGGAGAATTTAATAAAAGTAACGAAGCCGATAGGCTTCTTTTTTCGTATTTAATCTAATAGTATTGACATTATAATAAGGATATAATATCCTTACGCTATATATTATTTTATAACAATAGAAATAAACATGACTTCAAAAAATCAAAAAGAGGAGCGGTTTAAAAGATTGGCAGAGTATAGAACGAACGAAGTTTTAAAAAGGCTTAAGGTTCTTGGCAATTGCGCCAACAGAAGCGCCTACGATTATTCCGAGAATGAGATTGATAAAATTTTTTCGGCCATTGAAAAATCCGTCAAAGAAGTAAAAAGTAAATTTCATTTTCCCAAAAAAGATAAATTTAAATTATAACTTATGGCAAATACAATTTTTACTCAAGTTGTAAATCGCGAACGGGACATAGAGGCGGTTGCCGATGGTTACAAAACCAAAATAAAAAATGATCTATGGCTGGCCGATGGCTTGCAGAAAGACGCAATACAAAACTCTTGGGATGCCCGCTTAGATAAAAAGCATAGTAAAGATTGGGAATGCGGTTTTTCTATTCAAGAATTAAATAAAAAAAATTACCTTTGTATTACAGATAAGGGAACGACAGGTCTTAGTGGTACGAAATTTTTTACTCCAGAGGAATTGGCAAAAATTTTGGAAAAAATTTCAACAGAAAATCGGCGCGGTGAAGATCTAGCATGTTTTCTAAACTCTAATTGGAGTTCAAAAAATAGCGAGGATGGTGGAAATCGGGGGCGTGGGAAAACACTATTTTTAGTCGCCTCGAAAGACAAAAAAGTTTTTTTCGAATCATTGAGGTCAACGGATAATTCGTATGTTTTTGGCGAGCTTTATCTTGATAATATTGATAAACAAGTCAAATTTGTTTTGCTTTACGATGAAGAGGGAAAGACTGCGTTTAACAATAAATTTGGCGTTGGAATAAGCCCTATTTCCTGGTCTGGAACTAGAATTTTTATTTCAAATCCCGATAGTACAATTTTGGAATCAGTTAGAGATGGGCAAATGTTAATTTTTATTAGCAATTCAAGATGGGAGTCAATCAAAAAGTATGAGGCAAAAATATTTGTCGATGACGGAAAAGAAAAAAGATATGCTGAACTGCCTTATTGGTACGAGAGTAAAGAGAAGATCAAAGGGATAGAAGAGAAAGAATTTCCGGCGGAAATAATAAAAGAAGGTACTTCATATAAAACCAAACGCTTACTATTAAGATATGCGCCTAATTCAGATTTGCCAGATTCTATTAGAGGGATTGCTATCCAGCGCGGAGGCATGACAATTGAAAGGATCCCTGCCGAAACATTAGTTAAAGAGCAGGGTGTAGGCGATATCTACGGCTGGATAGAGATGGAGAATAAACCCCTCGAGGAAGATATGAAAATTCGGTGCGAAGGCCCGGAACATTTCGATTTTAGTTGGAATATTAATCCAGCGCGGCATTTAAAAAATTATATTCAATGGAAGATAAGAGAATTTGCGAAAGATTATTTAAAGATTATTGAAACAGAACAGGCAAAAAAGAATAAAATCCAAAGAACGGCAGAACAGGAGGCAATAAGATCTCTTGCGCCTCTATTCAAAAAAATAGGTCTTTTCGGTAAATACCACGGGAAAAAGAAAAGAAAGGAAGCTTCAAGAAAGAAAAATGAAGTATTAAGATTGTCTATGCCAGATTTAGAATTTCCAAGGGATAACAGGAGAGTAAATTACGAAGAAAAAATAAAAGGGACTTATGTGGTACCAATAAATGAATATGGCGAAAGTATTTTAGTTCTCATCAGATTTTTTATTGTTTCCGAAGAAGGTAAGACGGAGATATTGCAAGAAAAAGAAATTAGTCTTCATGGGGATGCAAATATAAAAATTGGGCCGGATGAAATTAATATTTCTAAAAAATTTAAGGTTGGTGGATATTCGCTGAAGGCGCGCATGATTGCGCTGGAGGCTAAAGAAAACAGATTACCTGATGGGACTAAAATTGAAAAGGGAACAATTCTTTATGAAAGAGTAAATCAAAAATTTTACGTAGAAACTGATCCGCCAGAATCGGGGCCTTTCGATTTTCAACCAAGGGGGAAAGAAGATAAAAATTATATTTTTGAATGGGAGCAAGAAGAAGATGGATATATAATTTTTTATAATGAATTGCATCCGAGAATTAAATCCTTAATTACTAATCAGGATAAGGATAAATTGAAGGAGTATTTAATTGAACATGGATCGTTGATTGCGCTTCAAATAAAGTTTGAGGAATTGATAGCTAGTGAGGAGGCCGATTTGGATGATGAAGATAAAGAATTATTGATGATTAGTAAAACAAATAAACCTGCAGAAGTTTTTCCTGTTTTTCTTAAAAAATATAGTGAATTTTTGTGGGATTTGAACAAATAATTATGGTTATTAAAATAAAGAAAAAAAAGGGCACAGAGGAAGTAGTCCGGTATAAGAGTACCAAAAAAATTCTTACCCCTGCCGATATTAAAGATGCAGATAGATTTGATCATTATCTTAGGGAGGAAATAGCGGAAATAGAAAAAATTCTCACAAAAAACCAACTGTTAACTTCCACGGCACGCAAGGCGGATATGCTTAAGGCTTGGCATCTGATAGGAAGTAGAATTAATAGCTTCCTTGGGAAAAATAAAGTTTCAGCGGAAGAAGAACAATTTTTTTGGGACTACCTCTATAAACTTTCGCCATTAATAAACAAAACGGTTCCAACACAAAAAATTAGCAAAACGCGAAACGATTTTAGAATTGCTTCATTATTAGCGTATTATCCATTAAAAAAATTGCAAAAAGTTGGATTTTGGGCATTATGGAGGGAAATGTTAGCCTACAAGTCGTCTAAAGATAAAAGAGTTCTAAATTGGTTAATTAGTCAAATAGATAAATATAAACCGAAGACCAGAAATGAAGCTAGGCCACTTTTAAAAGCTGTTGCGGCGCGTTTAAAAAAAATAGATACAACTGTTTTGAACGATAAAGAACTTATTGAAAAACTTGAAGAAGTGAATTGGTAATTTCAAGCAAAAACTCGTCGTTCCAGAACGACGACCCAATGACGACTTTTTGGCCCGAATTTTACCCAAATTTGGCCTCCCAAAAGTCTGCATTCTAGAATGCAGACTTAATGCAGAGTAAATGCAGACTTTTTGACCCCGTTTTTGAGCGGATTTTGGCTAATTTTGAGCTTCCAAAACTCGACATTCCAGAATGTCGAGTTAATGTCGACTTTTGACCAGTAAATTTACCCTGTTCTGGACTAAAACCGGCCGTTCGGATCGGGCAGCCGGGCAGCCTTCGGAAAGGGGAGGAGCTATGACTTACCACTACAAGACGTTGTTTTGCCAAGGTATAGCCTCAAACCGCGCCTTACCGCCAAAACAACGCCGTAGAATGGGGTAGAAACCTTACCTTACCAGCCGGAATTGGGCTTTAACTTGTCATTTATAGAATGCCAACTCAATGTCAACTAAATGACAAGTTTTTAACTGCACAACGCCACCTTTACCCCCCCCATCTTTTCCGCTAAAATGCGTTGTGCAATGCCCAATTCCGGGCCCGGCTGCCCCTTTGCGAGCGAAGCCCTGACAAATTACCGTTTGGAAGGGCGAAGTGAGCTCAGTCGGGGGCAGATTTAAGGGTTTTTCTTGAAATAGGTTCTGATTTTGTCTAAGACTGTCAGCAGAATTGGACAGTATAAACTCATTTTTCGGGAAAGGCGGCATTAAGGCCGCTTTTTGTTGGGTGCAGTTAAGGTTGATATCTAACTTTTAAAAGGGTATGTTAATATTAAAAAATAAACAATGATATTTATTTTTTTTGCATGAAAGACATATCAATAGCAATTTCAGTGGTTGTAGCGATAGTAGTATTTTTAGGAGGCTATGTATTTCACGCGTATCACAGTCTTCCGTTTATTGATTCATATTTGCCTGCTCAATCCCAATCTAAGGATGAGAAGAAAACATTAACCAAGAGTCCTATCGCTCCGCAATCTCAGCCTCAGACTAAGAAGATGGGGGAAACATTTATGATAGGCGATATGCAGTACAAAATAGATTCGGCGGAAAATCTCGGTAATGATCTTGGCAAGCTTTCCGAGGCGCTGAATAAAAAAGCTTCCGATGATTTTAAATCTCCTACGTTTTCATCAATAGAGACGTATGGATTTGGCACGACAGCAGGAAATTTTGTTGGAATAAAATTTCAGGTTGCAAACAAAGGGCTGGTAGAATCTCCGGTAGATATAAAATTCGCGGTTGTTGATAGTTTTAATAGGCAATATTCAGTTGACGAAAACTCGTTGTTTATTCAAGTATCTGGATACAGCGGATATTGCAAGGAATGTGGAAATAGTTTAAAACCCGGATTTTATAGAAAATATATTTCGATATTTGAAATAACTAAAGATTCAAAAAATTTGAAGCTCGCGATTTGGGATTCATCCAACAAATTACTTTATTATATACCTCTTAGTTTTTGATTAAAAAGGTTCCAATATTGTTCCAGGCAACTAGCACTACTGTCCCCGGGTCGCCTAGCAAAAGGGGTGGCTTTTTGGTAAAATGAGGGCAATAATTTAATTAAGCGAAATATATGTTTGAAGGAGCATTTGATGTCTCTAATTTTTTTATATTTGTTATCCCTGGCTTTATTACAGTTTGGTCATTTCGTTTTTTTAGAGATTCGAAGAAGATTGGTGAATTCGAATACTTCGTGGCAAGCGTTTTTTGGGGGCTTATAACGCTTTTATTTTTTGAATATTTACCCACACAGGATGAGAAAAAACTTTTACAGAATCCCTATGCTGCTGCAGCTATTCTGTCATTTTTTGGGCTTTTGCTTGGTTGGATTGGGAGCGTTGTAGCGAAAATTAAGTTTTTCCAAAAAATTGTGGTTTGGCTTAAGGAATTTCATTTTTGAATAGATAATATATTGGCCTAAATCGGTATTAAGTCAGGAATGAAAATGTGTCCATCCGATAGCTTAATCCTGCTCCTGGTACCGTCCACGATTCGCAGCATAATAGTACAATTAACGCTTCTTTTGAGGTATTTTTAATAATAAAAATTAACAGACTAGATTCATGCCATATATTTTAGAACAATATCTTATTACTTTCGGCTGGGCCATAACGGGTGCAATTTCAATGGCAATCGCCTTGAGTATTTCAGTTAAAGTATTCTCCTTGATAACGCCGATTAACGAATGGGAGGAGATTAAAAAAGGAAATATCGGGATGGCGGTCATAATGGCAGCGGTTATTCTTGGCACAGCGCTGGTTATCGGCTTAACTGTAATGCCCTAAGATGCGAGAGAACATTATCAAATTAGGATTTTTCGTCCTTGTCTTATCTTTTATTCTGCCGTTGGGCGTTTCCGCCCATTCTGGAAGAACCGACGAAAATGGTTGTCATACAAACAGAAAGACCGGCGGTTATCATTGCCATAGCAGTTCTTCAGCGGCTAAAATTAAAGAAGCTCGTACGGAATCAAGATCCCCCGCGAACATACAGGCAAAGAGCGATGCTCCCAATTCAATTAAGAAATCTGAAACCAACTGTAATATTAAAGGGAATATTAGTTCTTCCGGAGAAAAAATTTATCATCTAGTTGGCTGCCTCTCTTATAGCCAGACTAAGATTGATGAAGCGAAGGGTGAGAGGTGGTTTTGTACGGAGGAGGAAGCGACAGCGAAAGGCTGGCGGAAAGCTAAAAATTGTCCATAAAATTAATTTTTTAGAAATTTTCACTGTTTGGAAAATAGTGTCAACTCTGGTTTTTTCACTATTTTTCACATTAATTTTCATAAAACCGCCTTCACAAAAGGCGGTTTTTTGTAGTTTATCCAAAATTTTTCCCCCAACAATCGTCTAATAATCGTATATAATACGTATAATGTATCGGCAAAGGAAAAGCAACGATTTACAAAACAAAACAGTTATCGCTTCTGCGCCATCCATCTCGTTATTTTTCGGTCGGCCGGAAGTTTAATGTCATTCTAGCCAGCATCGTTGCGTATTTAAAATCGTAATATGAATATCACTCTGATCGGAATGCCGGGCAGCGGCAAAACATTTGTCGGAAAGATCCTGGCCGAAACGCTGGGCTTTTTCTTTTTCGACGCCGATAGCGCGATGGAAAAAGAATATGGGATTACTTTGCCGGAAATTTTAGAGAAGTTAAAGGAAAAAGCATTCTTGGACAAAGAGGAGCAAATTTTGATCTCCGGGACCGCCGGAATTGATAGCACGGTCATATCACCGGGCGGCAGCGTCGTTTATTCTTTAAAAGTTATGGAGCGTCTAAAAAAAATTTCAGTTATCGTCTATCTGCGGACAACGCTATTATCTCTGGAAAAACGCATTGGAAACGTCCCTCGAGGCATAGTGGGAGCCAAAACAAAAACGATAGCACAGCTTTTTGCGCAAAGAAGTCCCTTGTACGAAAAATGGGCCGATATTACTATTAATGGAGATCAGAGCGCCGAAAAAGTAGAGAGAGACATTTTGGGGCGGATCAAGAAATAGAAATATCGCGCTGAATTATCTTTCGGTTTGTAAATTACCGGAAATGGCAACCAGTTATCTTGATCAAATTTAAAAACGCCCATTTTTGGGCGTTTTTTGATGGGATGGTATTTATGTAAGCTCCAGCACCTCGGCTCCCGAAACTTCTTTCAGGTCCTTTGGGTCCATAATGACCTCAATGCCTCTGACGCCCGAAGAAATGCCGA
>Ga0172381_10002088_pt1 | contig 22667 bp, 20 predicted proteins | sample Leawel6488metaG_FD_119754 | JGI IMG/M metagenome (GOLD analysis project Ga0172381, IMG submission 119754) | Leachate microbial communities from a municipal landfill in Southern Ontario, Canada - Leachate well 64-88 metaG | ecosystem: Engineered > Solid waste > Landfill > Unclassified | place...
TGATAAAAATTTGGAGTGGGAAATGAGTCGATTTTGCACGTTACGTGGTCATCGCGTGCAAGGCGGCGCCGCGAAGCTGTTCAAGCACTTCATAAAAACACACAATCCGACCACAATCGTCTCGTACAGTGACCGACGATATTTTAGTGGCGAGTTGTATATCAAACTCGGTATGACATTCGTATCGATGACGCCTCCGAGTTATTATTACATTCTGGATAAGTATGACACGTTGCAAAATCGGGTGACGTGGCAAAAATCCAAGTTGTCAAAAAAGTTGTTGACGTTCGATGAAACAAAGACCGAATGGCAAAACATGCAGGCAAATGGGTTTGACAGAATATGGGACTGTGGTAATCTGAAGTTCGTCTGGAAGTCGGAACCAACGACTCTTACCCACACAACCACTCTTACCAATGAAAGTGTCTAAACTCATCAAACAACTGCAGAAACTCGATCCCGATACCGAGGTTCTTCTTCAGATTGACCCCGAGGGAAACGGGTATCGGGCCGTTAGTGGCGTCGAAGAAGCGATTCGTGATGAAAATGAAGAAGTCTATGATCCAAGTTGGACGTCGGACGATTGCCTTCTCGATGCCGACGTGTGGAAAAAGATGAAGAAAAACAAGAAACTCCGCGTCGCCATCGTCTATCCGTGATTCGTTCACGATGCAAACCTTCTTGCCGTATCCCGATCCAACCGAAACTGCGAAGTGCCTTGACTGGAGACGTCTAGGAAAGCAACGTGTCGAGTGTCTGCAACTGCTGAACGTCCTGCTCGGCAAGTCCAAGGTCAACAAGAACGGTAAGCGTGGTTGGGAAAATCATCCCGCCACGCTGATGTGGAAAGGCCACGAACGGGCACTTGCCGACTACGCTATTCGGATATGCGACGAGTGGATTCGCCGTGGCTACAAGGACACTTGCCGTACCAAGATCATGTCGTTGGTTGATATGGCGACGCCAGTGGTGTATCCAAAGTGGGTAGGCGACATGTCGTTCCGCATCGCGCATCGAAGCAATCTCATCCGGAAGGCGCCAGAACACTACCAGAAGTTTTGGCCAACGGTCAAAGGCGATCTACCGTATGTCTGGCCTATTCCGTGACTTTGTAAGCGGTGTCCTTGGACATAGCTCTCTGGGGCATTACTTTGTACAAAAAGATGTACACCAGAATCGATTTTGGTTTCGCCACGGCGATACTCCTAAGTGCCTCTTTTAGTGTCGCTCCCTGTTCAAGTGTGTCATCAATGATCAACACATTTTTTCCAGTGAGTTGATGCGGATCACGTGTCTTGTAAAACGATGCTACATATCGACGCGTTCCCGGTGAAAGCGACTTGATCTCGAACTTCTGATTTGGATACAGCCGTTTCTTTGCTTCCAATTGTTTGGCGAACGCGTCCAACCACTTTCTCGGTTTTCCATCCCGATCCGACATTTCTTTTTCGTGATACCATTTCGGAGATAATTGCACATCCGACCACGTCATTTTGGTGGTTGTGTTTTTCAGAATCTCGGCGTGTGGAACAATCGATTTTATCGCAGCTGAAATGTCCAAATTGAGATCGCTCGACGATCCCAGTGGCAAAATGATTTCAACATCTCGAATCTCGGGAACCTGCTTCTGTAATCGATCAATTGATAGAACAATCCAGTCATCGACGAGTTTTTGATCTTCTGCCGACTTCGGATGCTTTACAGCTTGACGGATCGACGTCAAATAATCGGAAAACGTCTGAACCGAATCTTCAACGTCCCACTCCTTATCTTTTTCTACCGACTTCTTCTGCTTCATCTCATACGCACCAAACACCTTTATCGGTACGCCGTTGTATAACGATGCTCGATGCAAGTGAACCCGTTTTTCTCCGTCATCGTCAATTGGAACAAGATCGTCCTCGTCATCTGGCATATCAGTCAGATGTCCATCAGTATCAACACCGATACCGTCATCCAATTTCTCCATCTCATCCAAAGACCGTTCCGAGTCATACATCTTCCGCGCAGCATCACGAATACGATCCAAGTAGCCTTGCGCACGTAGAATCTTGAATATGATGTTCTCTTCGGAGAACTCCCCCTTCTTATCCAGACCGGCTTGACGCATGTCGTAGATGCGTTCCAGCATCTCTTCCAACTTTTCTTCGGATGGGTTTGCTAGCATATCATCGAGTTTGCTCTTGATCTGAGCGTGTTTCCGCTTGATGAACTCCTTATCAAAAGTAGGCGTGTGTTTGACGGGCCGTTTGATCCAATCGTCGTTTTTCACCGAGTAACTTGACATGGACGACGGTTCTTCCTTGACATCCTGTATATACAACTCCACCGGATGTCCTTTGATCGTTATTGCGTGTTCTTTGTTCCACGATGACTTCAACCCATCAACCAAGACCTTTGCGTCCTCTGGAGACATATCCAGTTCGGCAAAATCAACGATGATGTGCATGTCGAAGTCCGAGTACGGCGTCCAGTTAAAGTTGGTGATGGAGCCAATCAAAATAACGTCCTTGACAGTCAATGAAAGGTCATTCTCTGTCAAATTCTTTTCTATAAAACCTTCGGCAATTTTAAGTAATGCTTTTTGAACATCAGGCTTCAGTTTGTAGGAATCTCCATCTTGATCCCAAACATCCAAACAAAGGGTGTCGTTGTAGAGTCGGTAGTTCATTTTTTATAATCCATCACCCGTATCGAGTCGATGTACACATCGTGACCTGTCCAGCATCCGGTTGATATTACCACGTAGTCTCCGCCGTCGGAGTTCCATTGCATCGCGCCTGTCATCCACTGCACTCCATCTACGGTTACAGTGACAATGTCGTTGTTTTGTGAAATCACCACATCTCGCCATTGATTTTTCCATTTTCCATCATGCTCGGCTCCGGCGGATGTATAACTCTTGCCATCCACTTTATAGTGGAGATAACAGCCCGACGCATCTATGGTAAGCCATCTACTAAATGATGATTCAGGACCCCCGTATGAATCGTATGAAGTTACTCTCGGCAGGTCCCAGTAAATACCCATAGATGACTGAACGACCATTCGTAGTTTCATCGTGAAGTTGTTTGGAACTTTGGCAACACTCTGTATTCCCGCCGGGGAGAAGTTAGCTGTTGTACAAAGTGCCAATGCCTGTGCTGAAAAATACGTGCCAGCCGTGGTAGTATTGTTTTGGGTTTTTCCCGATAGCCAAACCGATCCAGATTGATACGTTTCAAACGAATCGTTGATGTAGTAGGTCGGTTTTGCTATCGTGGCGTCGCCGGAATGAAAGTTGTTTATGTTTAGAGACATGGTTGTTGAGGATTGGTTAGTTGTTTATGTTTAGAGACATGGTTGTTGAGGATTGGTTAAGCGACTTCCTTCACTTTAATGTAATCAATGTATAAGAAGTTGCCCGTCATCTCACGATTTTGTATGTAGATTCTATCGCCGGCAGTCGCTGAGGACGGTGACATTGTATAGTTGAGAACCTGAACGTCGTTCATAAATACAGTTACCACATTATTTACGTCACGGATTTTGAATTTGGTCCATGTATTAGCTGGTATTGCAGAAACACTGTCTTTAGTGGTCTTAACTTCCATCAAATCGAGTGTGAAAGAATTGTACAGCATTCGTCCGTTTGAGAAAACCGGACCATTGTAAGTATCCCAAGATGTGACATCGGCCATTTTCCAATAAATGCTCCACCAATTGTTTGACTGTAGCACCATCTCCATCTCAAAATTTGATGGCATGTTGCCCACGCTTTCAACGGCAACTCTTCCGCCCGATAAAAGCGACAACGATTGCCGCGCAGCGTTGATTCCGACAGCTGGCGATCCTCGCTTTGTCACCCACGTTGTTCCCGATGAATATGTGTTAAAATCATCGTTGATGGTGTATGGAATATTACGTTTTACCAACGTAGATGTCGTATGAAAATCGTGAATTTGAAGTGACATGATTTAGTAAAGATACATTGGTTGAGAAAGATCGGCGTTGAAATTGGCGTTGTATAACGACACTCCCTTGACAACTCTCATCGAGTAAAAGTTTGCACGAATGGCTCTCCGATACATATCGGAACGGCTCAGACATCTGAACTTATCATAATACGGAAATGTCGTCGTGCTGGTGGTTGTCCCAATCTGAGTACCATTGACAAATGTTCTGAACGTATTTCCATTTCTAGTAATTGCAACATGGTATAGTTCATTTACTATAAATGGGAAACTTGGCTGAACGACAACATCATTTGTATTACGTTCGAGTCTCACGGCGTTCGGAAATCCTCCGCCAGGAGGAAGTTCAAACGACCATCCAGCTTTATGCGAGTCTTCTGTTCCTAAGATTCTACCATAGTCACCGGCATTGTTTCCGATTGGTTGGAAGACTGCTTCCAATGTAAAGTTTCCAGACCCAAGATTGAATGTCGAGTTATTTGTTGGTCCATCGATGTATCTATTTGAGCCCGACGCTTGAAACACATACTTGCCGTCCCATATCGGATTCTGAATAAATGTGCAGTCACTTGATAATGTGTGATGGTTCGGAGATAGGTCGGTTATGACCATAGATGTCGGCTGAATGAATACGGTTGTATATTCGGCGGGAGCACCGAGGCCGTGTAATTGTTTTTTTATTATCGACGCGTTTGTTGTATTGAATGTGCCTATTTGTATTGACATATCACTTCTCCGTTACGTAGGTTTCGGTAAACTTACGAATAGTGTCCGCGGCTGATATGTGGAGCATTGCAACCTTACCTTCGCCGGAGTTGTTCCACGCCTCGATGTTTTTCTTGGTGTCGTCGATCAACACGTGGATGGTGTTCGGGTCGTTGGTGACGTACATCGGCTTGTCTTCTCCACGGGAAGCCAACACCGGGTTGATGTTTGCTCCGAGGTGCTTGTGGACCCACGCCGTTTTCCCCTCACGAACGCCGGACCCACGTCCGGCGGTCAAGATGATTGGGTTGTACTTCTTGAAGAAGTTCCACAGTACCATGCCATCGGGCATTGGTTCGAGATTTGCCCACCAGTTGGCTCCAGCACGTCCAATCAGTTTCCAAAACTCTCGTTTAGCAGCCTTGATATCACCGTTGAACTTCACACGTGCGAAGTCTTCTGCCGTGACTCCGCCGGATATTTTCTTGAACCCCTTATCGAAGTTGACGAGAACTCCATCGAGATCCAAATAGCACTGAATATTTTGCTGTCCTATTTGAGCCTCATCGAGTAGCGATTTTAGAAGTATCGGTTTCATATCTCCATAAATATCCGCCGACCTTCCAATTGGGATGATTTTTTATCGCATTTGAAATGTTGCCAAATCTAATACCAAGTGTTTTGCCAGCATGACGAATGGATTTCCAATGTTCCACGGTGTCTCCATTACTATTCATCTGAACAATGGGTTTGGATGTTTTATCTCCTCCCGGGTTAAACTGTCTTAACTTATCTCTATGCTGCATAGAATGCCGAAATGGTGTTGTCCGCCGACGTCTTTTCTCCGAAATTACTCGCTTACTATCCGTTGAATGATGCATTCCAAACATCGGATTATTTATTCCGGCCATACTTCGGCGCTTTCTTAAATTGTTCAGTGTACTCTTGAGTCCAGCCGAACCGTCGCCACCATCGGTTAAATTACATAGAGGGCCGAGACCCAAGTCGGCTCTTCCTATTTCCTTAATGAGTCGAGTTTCTTCCAAGAACGCCGTGGACTCTTCAACGTCTGATAGCGTTTTCTGATACAAAATTATTACATTATCGTTCAGTAACTTTTTGAGTTTGTGGTAAAGATGTTTGTTAATGAGTGGGTGTCCAGACCGCACACGTTTTTCATGATAACGCATCCTATCATCCTTACCTTTTCCAACGTAAAACGGTGCGTTCGTTGATGAATCGATCATTACATACGTATAAAATATAGGAAGTTGAGGTGTACGTGCAAAACTCATATGAAATATATATCAAGGCGTTGGCTGTTTCCACAGATATTTTAGATGACCGCAATCCCATATACGGTCGAAACCATTGTCCTTCATATTCTCCCACTCACTTTTACAAGGATCAAACTTCGGAAGAATGCCATCGAGTTTGTGTTTCTGAAAAGTCATTCGGGTTCCAACGATTGATCCATTTTTAGTATAAAAATATGCAGGCGATGTGTTCTCGCAAAACAGCATACCTATTGCGGGATACGTTTCTCCAGTAAAAAGCCGTCGGTCGGAGTAACTGACAACCGATGTCGGTTTGTAATCTCTGATAAAATGCGAAAACAACTTTGAGGCCGATCCAACAATTCGCGTATTCAGTTTGCAGCAAAATCGTGACATTTCATATTGGACACTCTTATCGTATCGAGATTTACAAAACGTCATTACAGCTACAAGGTTTCCGGCATACCATAAGCCGAGACGAACGCCTGATCTATCCGATCCTTGTATGTGATTTTCACGCAAAAATGCTTGACACTCGTCGTTTTTTACCGTACGTACTTCGCATTTACGAGCGTATATACGATTCGGCGTCTTACCAAAAGTCGCTCTTAATATACTCTGTATTATCGGTTTCTTCTCATTCCACTCTTGATCGAAAATGTGAAGAAGTTTAACGCCTTTACCACTGCACGCTTCGGTTTTATTTACGTGATATTTCCGATCCTTGTTGCCCGAAATCTCGGAATGCCAGAACACGCCATCAAACTCGATACCAATATGCTTTTCTGGAATGTAAATATCTATCTCAAGACCATCTAGAACGGTTCGATTGTCCGTTTCGACATCAAAACCCAGTGATGATATAAAGTCGACGACTTCTTTTTGGCCGATTGATTTGATACGTGGGAAACATTGCGGGCATATGGGCACGTGGCCACTATACAGATTGTCCGAAAACTCCATTCCACACGTATTGCACTTAAACGGATATTCATTGCTCCATCCGGAATCGATATAATCGGACGCCAAAAACATAGGCGATACCAACGAGCCTATCCGATCCCCATTAAACAATCTATCCAAAAAATCGTTTTTATGAGACGATGCTACTTTTGCCTTATTTTCTGGCGTTTTCGATATATTGGAAACTCCATACTTGTTTAACATCGCCAACTTCATTTTTTCAGTATCTCGTAGTGGAGTATCTACTCCATATCTTTTTAAGTTCGTCTCTCTCGTACGTGATCGTACGTTCGCATTTTGCGTCGCATTCTCGGTTCCATAACGTTGTATCGTGGTGGCCACCGTGGAAGCATGTAACGAACTACTTGATTCCATTGGATATCCGCCATATTTTTGTAGCATCGTCGTTTTTTGTTTCGCAATAATCTCGGGTGATTGCGTTGGGTATTGCACACCAAATCGTTGCAAGTTTGATTCTTGTATTTTTGCTTTGACTACATCCGCCTGAAACGTCCAATCCACCCCATATTTACGTCGATTAGTTGCTTTTATTTTTTCGACATTTATACATTTTCCACGATTCGATAAACTCCGCGCCACCCGTATATCGGCGTCTTGTGATGCGCACTGAGTCGAACAAAATTTCTTAGGTTTGCATTTTCGATATACGATTTCCGTTCCGCAAGTTTTGCACTTTCCATGAATCCAACTATTGTTATGCCGACCGACGTCGCGACATTTCATTGAGCAATATTGCTTGTTAGTCGTTTCCGTTCCACATATCTTGCATTTGTTCATTGATTGGTGGTATGATTGCTTGTGTTTGATGATAAATATGCAATGATCTGACGAATACGTCAAGAAAATGCGCAAAAAAGAAGCCCGACCTTTCGGTCGGGCCTCTGTTGGAACCAGTTAAGAATCAACCATTACCAAAACTTGCACCCGTGGCAGTTACGTTGAAATCCAACATAATAAACTCAGCGGTTTTGCTAGGTTGGAGGTAAATCTGTCCATATAATATATTCCTATCTACTACATCCGCTTGATTATTGGTTTCATCCATCACCACACGGAAGGCGTAGAGACCGTATCGCTGTTGCACCGACTCCAAGTACGGATTGACAATACTCAAGAAACGGTTACGGGTTGCACTTACATTCTGCTCGAACACGAGGTAACGTGAGGAACCAGCGATGAACTTCTTGACCGCGATCATCAAACGACGGACGTTGATGCGATCCAGAGCGGATGGCCGGCGCTGTAGGGTCTTCTGACCCCACGTGCAAATTCCCTGACCCGGGAACGATGCGATTGGATTGACACCACCTTCGTAGAGGTCGTCGCGGTTGATGTGGGTCAACCGATCCAACACCTGAACGGCGGCGGGGATGCCACCACGGTTGAGGCCTGCCGGAGCGAACCACTCAGCGGCCACTCGGTCGTTGGCCGCGTAGACTGCCGGAATGATGACCGACGGTGGGACTGCGATGATCTTGTTGCTGTTCGTGTCCGTGATCTTGATCCAAGGGTAGTATGTCGCCGCGTAACTCGTATCGAACTGGCTTGCCAATTCAACGACGTTGTCGATTGAAGCAGCGCCAGCTAACTGATTTGGAGCGACATCGAAGACGTAGAAGGCGTCTCCACGATTCTCAACCATCTCAACGGTCAGACTTACCACGTATGGGTGATACTGATAGTTGATGCCAGGTGTGGTGATAAGGTTGAAATCATACTCGTCGCCGTTGCTCAATGCTGCGATACACTGCTTGTAGGCGTAGGAACCGTAGCTCTTGTTGGTCGAACAATCGAGACCCTGCTGATTGGTCGGTAGGATGTCGTTGCCGACAAGGACCGGAACTGCTGGGCTCTGACCATCAAAGCCTGCCTGGAAACCAAGAACAAATCGACGCTTTTTGGCGTTGGTGTTTTCTTCCGTTGGAATGAAAGCGGAAGTGACGCCTGCGATTTCTTCAAGGTCGAAACCGGTGGCTCCCACTGCCGTGGCGCCGAGTGGAACCGGCGCGAAAAACTCCTTGTTGTCACGCTCAGAACCGATGGACGATCCCTGCGGATAAAGGGCGAGGAGCTCATCATCAGCGTTGGACGGTGCCGGATCGAAGACGATGCCGGAAGCGTAACGACCAGGCTGCGGCTGATAGGTAGAAGCCTTGCTGTAAGTCATCTTCGGCAACTTACCGAGGCGGGCGTAGTCCCCGCCGATTGGAGAAGCGTACGGACCGAAACCGAATGGTATTGAGTTCTTTGTCCACGGGCTGCTCGCCATCTCAACGCGGATGTACTTGGAGACGTTGTTGTAGTCGCCGAACTCCAAAATCTTACCGTTGAAGTCAATGTACCGGTACATATCGCCGATACGACGTGCAACGTAGTTGGCGTCATCTGGATTGAGGGTGAGGTTGTCAAACCGTTCGATGATCTGCGGCTTCTTGTCGGTGTCTGCAAACGAACGAACGGTGAGGCTGAACGAACCCCAGTCGGAACCAGGGATGGAACCAGCGGACTTGACGTTGCTGATCTCGATCTTGTAAGCCTTGTTCATGTTGGTTCCATCCGACATCGTGTGGACCTTGAACAGATCGTAGTGGAATGAACCGGTGGAACCGGTGCCGGACCACGGAGCGACGGCCTGTGAACGGATGAACGGGGTCTCGGCCTGACGGAGATCGTATTGCGATGTACCGACGTCAGGGGTGATTCCGTCTTCGAAGGTCATTGCGTCGCGGGTTGCGGCGGTAATCTTCCAACTTCCGGAAACGCGGAGGTCAGCCAACACCTCGGAGATTCGTTGGTCAAACACATTGGCAAGATAAGCGACTTCGGGGCGTTGCCCAACGGCGATTGGGGTGAATCCTACTTTCGCGTCACGGCCCCAAACGTTTGTGATGTACGCCGAACTCTCAGCGTCGATGCTGAACTCGTATGTTCCGTAGTTGGTCGATACGTATGTTCCCGAGTCAACGTCGAGATGTGTATCATTGAGGGTCAAACGATAGTCGGAACCAACAACTGCCAGATTCTTTGGAAGAAGGACTGACGCGGAGAAACCATTGAGTTCCTGACCGCGGTCGTATGCGGTGTTGGCCAATGTGGCGAGAACAACCTCGTCACGACCAGCCGAAGCGGTGACGCCGCCGCACTCGTCTTCGACGGAGATCGGCCCGGCCACCCAAGATGCTGGATCGAAGTCACCGTAGAGACCGATGATCGAACCATTGAAGACCGCCTCGTTCTTACACGGACTGACCGGAATCACGTTGATCGATGCTGTCACGTTGATTAGGTCAGACGGAACGTGCGGAAGGAGTGAGTTGATGAGGTTGGCGTCGATCTGTCCTTCGACGAGAACTGAGCCCGTATAGTTGATCGGCGTGATAGACGATGAGATCTGACCGACGATCATCGTGCTACCCGAGTATGGGCCGGACGTGAACGTTGCGCTCAATGAACCAACGATGCTGAAGGCTCCAGTGCCGTTGGTGATGATCTGTGTACCAACCGTTTTGCCTTCAAATGAGCCACTCTCGTTGAAGCGGGTGTAGGCTCCTGGAACGGCGGTGAGGAGAAGTGCTTGCTTCTGATCGTATCCGCCGAGCGCGCCGACACGAACAACCGTCACTTGTCCTTGCTGACGGATGTATTGTTGTGCCGAGTACGGTCCATAGAGAACACCGTCGGGATCGCCGAAGATGTTGACGAGATCGGCCTCACTCGTTACGGTAGTCGGCGTGAAGCCGGGGCCCTTTGGGAAGGGAGCAACTACGACGCCGCCGATTTGGGCGACGCCTTGCGCGAGGAACGACTGATCGATTTCACGTGTAAATACTCCGGGCGACACGATGTTGTTGGTTGGATTAAATGTACCACCTTCTGCTATTGGCATATTCTGGTTCTCCTTAATATGAAGTTATGTAAGTATAAGTATGATCGGAATTTTTCAAACACCGAAAAATTACGGCGCCTTCTTGGTGAAGATTCCGGTTTTCGGATCGAGGTTTCCTTCGCCGTACTTGCTTACGATGATGTCAAGAAGCTTTTGCTCGTCTCCTTGCAACTTTTGGTACGCCTCATTGAGTGAACGCTCTTGTTCATCGAGTTGTCGTCGAGTGATGTAGAGTTGCCCAAACGCGTATTGAGCCTCGGTGTAAAGGTCACGAACGCGATTGAGTTCCGTGAGTTCTTGATCTGTGATTTTTACGGTTTTTGATTGCTCCATGTTCAATATATATGGAGCAAATTTTTCAAACGGATTGTATAAAATCAAAACGTTTCCAATGATTCAACTCGATCCTCCAATGATTGAACTCGATTCCGTAACGTGTCATTGTCAGCTTTCAGCTCTTTAACTGCATTTATCAATACTGCGATAATCGGGCGGTCGGACATCGTATATCTATCATCTTTGTAATGCACTGCTTCCGGTATATATGGAAGAACTTCCTGTGCGATCAGACCAACATTTACGTCTTCTGTATTTAATCCAAATCCAGGACTCCAATGATAAACTCTTGGAATCAGATTCAGTATCGCGTCCAATCCACGCACAAAACTTCCAGATATATCTTTCATTCTAGCATCGGATGTGGCTGTTATATTTCCAGACGAATCCGTTGTAAGTGTTCCGGCACCATACGAGCTAAACCTAACCATGCCAGTTATAGCATCAGCTGCAAATGATTCCGCGTGCACGGTGCTGGCAGAAACCGCCGATGCGCTAACAAAACTGGCAGTCAGTTGACTGAATGCAATTTCATTTCCGGTCGGCGACGTGCTAGATCCAACGTATACGTGTTTAGTATCAGTTGTGAAAATTAACTCGCCGGCTTGAAGCGATAATCCGGATCGATTGGTTTCTGTGCCGCGCTTTAGAATGATTGACATGCTAATATTGATTCATTATTAAAACGTTCCGCCATCTATATAAGATGCAGTCTCAGCCAAGGACGCGTACGACGCTGTTCCAATAAACGTGTCAGACGTATTTTTATCCACAGCTGCCCATGAAATATAGGATGATGAGATTGATAGACCGGCTGTCGTTGCATATGATGCGCTTAACGTTGACGTGGAATACGACGATGTTACCGCGTATGTTGAATACGATGACGTTTCACCGACCAAACCATTGTTTACATAAAGTGATCCGGTTATTTGTACGGAGCCTGTGAACTGTTGCACGTTGCTTAAATTATTTCCAAATGCATTGGAGCCAGAGCTATATACAATGGATGATGTTATCGTCTGAACATGCAGCGTATCTACTTGAATCGATGATGCTGTAAGTTCCAATACCGATACCGTTTGGCCTATAAGATCGGCCACTATCTGTGCCGAAGACGATACGATGTTAGTTCCGCCGAGATTTGCGATTGTCTGTGCCGAAGACGATACGATGTTAGTTCCACTCAGAATTTGAGCCGATGATGAAACCCAATTTGAATTGATTGTATTGACTCCGGAGTAAATCGAATTAGACGCAAATGACGCCGTTCCTAAAAATTGGCTAGACGCGGTAATATCCTTGACATTTGTATACGTAATAAATGATGCTGTATTTGAATTTATCGACTTTTCAGCATATGATGCACTGATTGCGTATGACGATGTTGCGTTACCGGCAATATATGACGCGGTCGTCGCGTTAACCGCCCATGACGATGTACCTTGAATGAGGCCGACGATGGATAAATTGTCGATGGACATCGATGTAACGGCGGCGGTTAATGTATCGACGTACATATTACTAGCTGTAACAAATGACGCGGAAATTATGGACGCTGACACTTCGCCAAATGTAACATTACTGATGTTACTGAATGCAATTCCGCCGTTATTCGCCAACTGCGCCGACGAGGACGCGAGTGTTGGTTTATTATCGACGTTTTGGAATGATACAAACGAAGCGGTCTGTGATGTTGTAACATACGATGCCGTTGCTGATGTAATCGCAAATGAGGCCGTATTTGCAAACGACGCGGTTCCAGCACCAATGACATAAGATGCCGTTTGTGCCAATGTAACATACGATGCCGTATTTGAAGTATCTGAAGTTGTCGCGTGGGACGCGCTCACCGCATACGTAGAATACGAGGATGTTTCACCGACAATGCCGCCATTGACATATAATGAACCGGTAATCTGCACGGAACCGGTCATCTGCTGTGTGTTCGTGAGTTCTGAACCAAATATATTTGACCCAGATGAATAGACAATCGAAGATGTCACTGTCAATACGTGTAGAGTATCAACTTGAATAGCCGACGCTGTTAACGTCGTTAATTCAACGTTCTGACCAACCAAATTTTCAACCGTCTGCCCAGAAGACGACACGACGCCGACTGGAAGATCCGCTGAGGATGACCAAACACCAGAGCCGTTGAGAACTTGTGCGGATGATGATATCCAGTTCGCGCCGAGAGTGTCCACGCCCGTATAAGAAATATACGATGCCGTCATTGCAATTGACGCCGTTCCGGCGTAAGATGCGCTAATGGCACTGGATGATGTCGACTCTCCAAGAAGATATGAGGCCGTTAATGCCGTAGTTGCTTTGTCCGCAAATGATGCCGAAATATCAAATCCACCCGACATAGATCCACTACCAAAATAAAGTTTCTTGGTATCCGTTGTGATAATTAACTCGCCAATGTCTGGTATATATGATGGACGATTAACTTCAAGTCCACGTTTTATTTTTATTTTTGACATATAAATTTTCCTGATTATACTACCTATAAATATTCCAAAACTTGAATTTATGTATTAAAAGTATCCGCCATCAACGACGTCAATATATGACGCCGTGGCTGATCCAGTTGGAAGTCCCTTTCCGCCAACGTATCTCCAGAATGTTACTTTGGGCGGCTGGTCGATTGACACGCCCGTCGGGAGTCCGGCGAAAAACGTCAATTGTCCAGCTTCAATATCGATGACCCAATCGTTTTGGCCAAATGCAATTATTGAGTCGTCGGATGACTTTTTTACGGTTGGTACATACGATCCAGACGCCGTGTCGTAGTTGAATGGAATCGCATCACGTAATAGATCGCTATAAAAAGATGATGTTTGTCCGGGAACCTGCGTCAACAATAAGTCAATGCTCTGTGTAACAACTCCAACGATGGTTTCCGCAACCATTGGTATCAACGATTGATCCAACCACACCTGTGTTGGAAATATTGCAGATCGACCTGATCGGGGTTCATTGAAAAATTGGATTTGTGGTCCGGATGAACCTACGCCAAGATACTTCTTGAAGAGGAGATCGGCTTGTTGTGTAGTATTCGGCATGTCAATAAATAGAGATCAGGATGCAATCATCGTTATATTGGTGAAACGTTTGTTATCGCCGACGGGAATACCGATTCGGGCGAAAACCGTGCCGGTCTTGGTGTTCGTACCAAAGGTTACCAACTTGACCGTACTGGTGGAGCTTGCCACCACCAACGCCGCGTCACCGTTGTTTGTTGGTGAACCGACTCCCGAATAAGCGGTGTTTCCATCAACCCAGCCAACCGTCGGTGAGGAACCATTGACGCGAATCTGTAATGCAAAGTTGGTCATTGGTGTACCTCCACCGGAGAAGTTGGAGTTATTCGAAAATGTCAATGTGAGATTGGATGCGTTGGACACGGTTCCAAGATTGAGGGTCACCCAACGGAAGTTGTTGTACGTACCAGCTGGAACGGTCGTATAATTTGGTCCGGCGACAGGAAGGCTTCCAGTATAGTTACCAGACGGATACCGATATTGACCGTTGAGCATCTGAAGTTCTTCGTTGGCGGAACCGGACAACGTCATTGAAGCGTCGAACGCCGATCCGTAGCCTGTTGACGGATACTGGCCAATGCCGGATGTAACTCGGTTGGTCGTGTCGAGTGTGCTATCAATCCGATAGTGAGTATCGGTGAATGGTAATGTTGCGGTTCCACCCTTGGAGTTGTAAGCCGTGATGGTATACGAAGCGTTCTCGGACGTACTTCCGGCGGTGAAGATTGACGACCAACTTCCCGAGATAATAGCCCCAGCCGACGGCATATCCGGCAACGGACAATTGGTCGTGGAAATTCCCGTTCCTGATACCGAGAAAACTTGGACGTTGTTGTAGAATCTCCAAGTGAATCCAAACGACGCTGTAGCTGAAAAAATAACTGCGGAGGAGCTTACACCTCCAACAAACGCTGGAACACCTGAAATGTACGTGATACCGGATGTCGTATTGCTTCCGAAAAGCGGTCCCGGTGTTTGTGGATTGTCAACGTAGAAATAAGCGGGCGAGCAAGTTCCAGTCAATGTATGAGATAAACTCGCCGTGTGCGGAAGATCGTCGTCAATAGAATTCTGAACATTAACTTGCGCCAACAAAGCATTCCAGAAACCTTGTTTACCACTTTGACCGATGTAATAATCCTCGTCGGCTGTTATCTGAAGACCTCCGTATGTTCCGGTATCATCGGCGTAGGTCAACGATCTACTACCAATACCAACGCCATCGATCAGTGCCGTCAACATCCCGGCGTTTCCATCGGCGAAGGCGTTAGAAGGCGTCATACCACCAACCATAGTGAAAGACGGCGTCTGATTGTCGGTCACATTTGTGAAAGATGTATTAGTTCCAGCCATTCGGGCCGTATACGGTGATACTAACGTAACCGCCTTGGTGGAAAGAACTGGCGGCTTGATTGGAACGAGTTTATCGAGTATCACATCGAGTTTGTCAAGTGCATCTTCCATCTTATCGCCCTGATCCAGTCCAGCGATGTTTCCATTACTTCCAGAACCGTAATAGCCATCGGTTGGTAATCCGATGTTTATGGACGATCCGGACGATGATCCATCAAAATAGGACGCGGTGAGTGCATAGCTTGCGGTAGAAACAGTGCTAACATAACTCGCTGTGTCGGCATACGATGATGAAATTGACTCCAATGAATGTGAAGAAAATCCGGCTTCGGTTGCCCACGCCGATTGCGCGGCGTCCAAAGCGGCATTGGCTGTAATCGAGTGTCCAGCTTCGGTGGAATATTCGGCCGCCGAAGATGACACGGAATGAATTGCCCATGATGCCGTTCCATTTGGAACGCTGTCAACTGAATGTGCGACATTTGATAAAATAGCAAATGATGCGGTTGTTGAATTGAATGCGTAACTCGACGTTCCCAACGTTACCTGCGCAAAAGACGCGTAACTGGCCGAGATTGCGTCAACCGCCAACTCAGCTTTAGTCGAATAACTTGACGAAATAGAATGAATAGACCAGGAAGACGTTCCATTTGTCAGGCCGGCAACACTCCACGCATATTCAGCGAGCATTGCATGCGATGCCGTATCCGACATCAGTGCGAAACTGGATGTTCCTAGTGAGATCTGTGCATATGTCGCGTAACTGGCCGAGATTGCGGTAGCCGCCAACTCAGCTTTAGTTGAGTAACTCGACGTGATGGAACGGACCGACCAGGAAGATGTTCCGTTCGTCAGTCCCGTGACACCCCAGGCATATTCGGCGAGCATTGCATGCGAGGCGGTTTCAGCCGATATGGCGAAGCTAGATGTTCCCAGTGATATTTGAGCGTATGTTGCGTAGCTGGCTGAAATTGCATCCTCTGCCAATTCTGCCTTGGTTGAATAACTTGACGTTATAGAATGCATGGCCCATGACGATGTTCCGTTATTAAGTCCCGAAACGCCCCAGGCATATTCAGCGAGCATTGCATGTGATGCCGTATCGGCAGTAAACGCATAACTGGACGTTCCCAGTGATATTTGAGCGTATGTTGCGTAGCTTGAACTAATTGAAGTTTCCGATGAAATGGAACTCAACGCTCTACTCGATGAAATTGATTGTATAGCCCACGACGATGTTCCGTTATTAAGTCCCGAAACGCCCCAGGCATATTCAGCGAGCATTGCATGCGAGGCTGAAACGGCGTCGTATGCATAACTGGCCGTTCCCAATGTAACTTGGGCATAATATGCATAACTGGCCGTATCCGCAAATTTTGAGATGTCCGATCTCAACGAATAACTCGATGTTATAGATCGTATTGACCATGATGACGTGCCGTTCGTCAGCCCTGTGACACCCCAGGCATATTCAGCGAGCATTGCATGCGAGGCTGAGACAGCTACATCGGCTGAAATTGCGGACGTTGCTAGGATTGAATTATATGACGATGAGGCAATTCGAGCATATTCCGTATATGATGACGTAATCGTTTCCAATGACGTTTCCGATACTAACGCGTAACTCGCGGTCTCTGCCCAGCTAGATGTTTCGGCATATGATGCCGTCACCGATCCTGTTGGAATTCCCTTTGGTCCAATATATTTCCAAAAGGTGACATTGGGAGGTTGCGATGCACCGACGTTGGCTGGCAGACCGGAGTAAAATGTCAGCATTCCAGCATCTATATCAATTACCCAGTCGTTTTCTCCAAACGCTATAACACTATTATCACTCTTACGAATAATTGGTACATAAGAACCGCTAAAGTCGTAGTTAAACGGAATCGCATCCCGCAATTGAAAATTATAGAAAGAAAATGGTTGGCCGGGTACCTGTGCCAATGTGAGATTGGACACCTGTTCAACCACATTTGGTACAGCGGACGCTGTCAATGGAATCAATGACTGATCTTGCCATATCTGAATCGGAAAAATTGCAGAACGACCGTCGAGGGGCTCGTTAAAATAAAGTGATGCGGTTCCAGATGAACCTTTGCCAAGATATTTCTTAAACAGTAGATCGGATTTTTGATCGGTGGTAGGCATTTTGAATTAAGAAGATGTGATGGTTATTGCTCCGAATCGTTTCACGTCGCCTTCCGGAATTCCGACGCGGATAAATACGGTTCCTGTTTTGACGGCGGTTCCAAATGTGACCAATTTACTCACGTTGGTTGAATCTGCGACGGAAAGAGCTGGATCGCCATTGGCCGATGGATTACCTGTTCCAGGATAAGCAGCGTTTCCATCTACCCAACCAACCGTTGGTATTGACCCGTTGACGCGAACTTGTAGGGACGAACTGGGAAGAATGATTGAATTGAAGTTTAATGTATTGGTAAAATTAACTCGGATGTTCTTTTTATCAACGATTCCGCCCATATCAAATGTGGCCCATCGAAACGTATGATAAAAACCGGCATCGACAGATGTGTAATCGGGACCGGCGACAGGAACGGCTGATGTATAATTTCCAGTCGGATATCGATATTGTCCGTTTAGAAGTTGTAACTCCTCGTTCATTGAAACCAACGATTCCGATGGCTGAAACGGTGCGCCAAAATCTTCAAAATTTGATCCCGAAATTGGATACTGATTGACGCCTGACCGAACGCGATTTGTCGGATCTAACGTCGAATCCATTCGAATATGGGTATTGGATATTGTTGAAGACGTGTATGTTCCAATTGAGTTATAGGCTGTAACTGTAAACGCCGCGTTCTCTGTCTGACTTCCGCCGTTTACGGTGAACGACCTCGCCGCCGATTGAACGGATTCGGAAAGTGGAGATGGTGGTAACGCGTAGTTTCCAACCGAGATTCCTATTCCCGATCCCTGAAAGATGCGAGTGCTATTGTAGAACCGTCCAACTGTATTTGATGCTGTAGCGGCCAACGTAATGGTACTACCAGCTGTCAATGCCGGTACACCGGAGATGTAAACGACGCCTGATGCACTCACTGATCCCATCACGTTAGTAGGCGAAACTGGATCATCGATGTAGAATGTGAGGTTCGGTGTGTTGCCCGTCTGCGTATGCCGAAGTTGTGAAGTATGCGGGCCGACTGACGTTATCGGTGTCGTAGTAACGATCTGTGCCAATAGTGCATTCCAGAAACCGGCTTTGCCAGCTTGCCCAACATAGTAATCCGCGTCCGACGTGATCTGAAGTGCGTCGTATGTTCCTACATCACTCGTTGGGGTCAACAGCCGTGATCCGACGTTTACGCCGTTGATAGACGCTGTAAGTTGCCCCTGATCGCCGTCGGAAAACGCGTTTCCAACATTCATTCCGCCAACCAACGTAAATGTCGGCGTTTGATTGTTGGTTACAGCACTCACTACAGTTGTATTTGTGCCCTGTAGATTTGCGGTGTACGCGCTGGATAACAACAACGATTTTGTGTTGAGATTCGGCGGTCGTGCGGGAGCCAGCTTGAAAAGAATGTTCTCGACCTTGTCAAGAGCATCTTCCACCCGATCTCCGAGTTGGATATTTGCAATGCTTCCTGTTGTTCCCGGACCGTAGTGACTGTCCATTGGTATACCAACTATATAGCCACTGCCCGAGCCGCCGTTTACAGAATTGTCAACGTGACTCGCCGTCAACGCGTAACTTGAAGTGGGACTTTGCCCTATAAGATATGACGCGGTCAATGCGTACGATGATGAGATTGACGTCTTTGATTGATCCGATGAAAACGCGTAACTAGCCGTCGTCGCGGTACTTGCAAAGTTGGAAATGAATGCGCGGGACGATGAGGCCGCGTAACTGGCGGTAACCGTAAATGACGCCGTAGATGCACGTTCAGCGTAACTGGCGGACTCGACGTTTTCGGCATAAGACGCTGTTTTGGAATAACTCGACGACAACGACATTCCAACAAATGACGCTGAGATGGCCCAACTTGCCGATATGGATGTACCAGCTACCGCCGCGTAACTGGCACTCAAAATCGTGATACTCGATGGCAAAACATCCGATCCTGTCAGACGTCCGTCCACGTCCGTTTGTAGAACGAGGTTGCTTCCACTGATATACACCTCACGCCAAGCCGATCCATCATCGGTGCGTTGCGCCACATAAATAGTCTTTGGGTCTATGGACATATCCTATAAATATTCAGAACATTGTCATTTTCGTCGTATCAAAGTAATCAAGTGGCGTTCTCTTCCACAAAGACGGTTTGATGTAGAAGAAATCTCGGTCGTAACTTTGGTCTCCTGAAAATCCGGAATCATTCCGATTCGGATTTGGCGTATGTCTAGGCGAATCAACAAATGGTAAATTCACGTACCAGTACGGTTGTTCTCCGACATCGACGCTTGCGGTAATATATGTATGAATTGGTGTTCTCACCCAACTTCCAGAAATCTTTGCGTAAAAGAAGTTTTCGTCGTAACTTCGGGCGTTATCACTTCCACGCGGATCGAATGAACTTTCCGGTGGAGGCATAATCCAATGCAACATCCGTTGTTCGGACGAAACGAACAAATCGTCGTATGAGAAAAACTTCCAGTCGGTTTTTGGTAGAAGATATCCAAACTCATCCTTTAGCCCACTACTATTCTTTCTCCATACCTCAAACGGATGTTCAAATCGTATCGGCTTATCTTCGTCAGGCACGGGAATGACTACGGTTTTATATGGTAGCCGAGTCCAATTCGACGCGAAATTACCTGACGTGTTCAAATAGAATAGATTATTTCGACGAAAAAACAGAGCACCGACAGGGGCGGACACGATATTGTTAGGGTCCGTCCTCGTGTAGATTGACTTGTCGTTGAAGTCGGGAATATGTGGCATGTTTAGAACATCTGCCCGTTAAATCTCCGCCAAGCTCCTCCAGTACGAAGATAATAATTTCCATCAACATCCAGCGATTCATCGCCTTCGTTTCCTGGAGAAAACGAATCTGCTGGAATGGGTTTCCATCGGCTACCATTTATAGCAACCAATACATCGCTAATAGACAACCGTCGATTGTTCCACACGGCACCATCCGGTGTCACCACAATAAAGTAACTACCCGATGGTAGTGGAGATTCGATCTCAAACTGCGACATTTTTACTGGCGTTTCCATAAGATTAGTAGATGTTTCCGTATCCGACGATTGTTGATCCGGTCGTCGGTGTTACACCTGAATAAGTATTGTTCACGACAGCGTAGACTGCCGATCCTGATGCAAACGACGTAACGGACTGACTTTTAGCCTGAACATCATCGACAAATACGATCAGTTTTCTATACGTCTCGTTTGTTCCATCTACGTTGAACGATGTATCGTTGAACACGAACACCGAGCTCCCCGATCCATTGTTTATCGTTACAACCGAACCCGTCTTTGTTGTGTATTGGGCCTGATAATCCCACGTCTGTTCAAAGCTGGCTTCGCCGTTTTTGAAATCAGTTCGGTCGGTGTAGGAATCGACGTCCGCGAGTTCGCTCACCGTGATTCCCCGTGTGTATTGTGAGCCCGTTTCGGACGGCTTTGCAATCCCACGAGCTAATTCGTCCGCCGTTCCAACGGCTTCCACGTTGAACACGACTTTTCGTAGCGAGAACGACTTCTGCGTGGTCGCCTTTCTTGCCTCGGTGTTTTCAGGAAGTAGATACGCGTAGACCAACATTGTGAAGGTCGCTTTAACCATTCGATCCTGATCAGCCGATACCTCCGTTTGGAAGCTATAGTCGGAGATGCTGGTTCGGAACTTGAACCGTTTCTTGTCTCCCCAGTAATCTTCCGTCGTCCAGTTGATCTGCTCAACGACCTTGTTCAACTGCTCAATCTTCTCCGTCCACACGATGAAGTCGTAGTTGACGATGATGTGGTCGGGCATCGTAACCGAGTGGATTTCCTTTGTCGGTAAAAACTTGTTCATCAAACCAAAACGGTCGTATTGGTTCTTTGCCGTGTAGCTCTTGACGAACGGCATCGTCAGATGGCGGTTGAACGTGATCAACTGATCGTTACGTTGCATCGTTGTCCGTCGATAGGTGATGGCTGGACACTGGACCTTGCCATGCTTGTCGCGCATGAAACCGTCCTGACGGATCGACTTCCACCGTTCTGGGGAAGCGTAGTTGATCGGAACCTTCACAAGATGTCCGTTGTCCACGACTTGTGGGTTGACAACATCGTTCAGATGGGTGAAAATAGCCGTGTCGATGTCGATCAACGACACCGAAAAGTTCTTTTGCACATCCGTGTCCCGTCGCGTTGCAGTCGCACGGTTCTCGGTCTTTACGGCACCAGCCATCTCCGGACCACGACTGATGCGGTTCGGTGCTGGATTGGTGTTGGGTTGAGTGGGTCCGCGCCAGGCCATAAGCGTTACTTTTTACGGGTTTTCCAATACTCAGGCAGACCGTCGTTTTCGTCGTATCCACGTGACATGGCCGCGCTAACGAAATCTTCGTATCGACTGTATTTGCTTGCAATGAACGTCAAAAACTGTTCCGCGGATGGCATTTCCGGCAAAATATTGTCCAACGCAATCGAACCGGTCGATCCATCATCGAACCGTACCATCGCCCGACGATTTCCTTTTCTGTCAGGCATAAGATCGGAAACAAATGTAATCGGACTGCCTGTGATCGTGAAGAGCTTGTCGCCCTTGGCATAGTCGCTACGTTTTGCACCGTGGACCATCCCACGTATCTGAGATTGTAGGTCTTGGTGAAATCCGCCGATTGATTCTTGTATGATTTCACGGATGATTTGTTTTAGTTCTGATTTTTTCATGATGGGTTCCTTTCCACGATGTTGAGGCTCGACAACCGTGTGTACTGAGCGTTGCAGATGATGGAGTGGCTCTTCTCGGAGATTCCTCCCAACAGTTGCTCCTGAACCACGTTGTTGATCTCGTAGTATCGGTCGTTCCAGAAGATGATGTCGCCGATCTCGGGGTAGAAGTTGAGCTGGATGCACATCTTCTCACGTAGTTTGAACACGTGGGTCTGATTACGTGATGGACCGAAGTCGTCGTACTCCGTGGTCATCTCGGGCCGGTCTATCA
>Ga0172381_10002089_pt1 | contig 22666 bp, 22 predicted proteins | sample Leawel6488metaG_FD_119754 | JGI IMG/M metagenome (GOLD analysis project Ga0172381, IMG submission 119754) | Leachate microbial communities from a municipal landfill in Southern Ontario, Canada - Leachate well 64-88 metaG | ecosystem: Engineered > Solid waste > Landfill > Unclassified | place...
CACCATGAGAAGACGCCGTCATTCATGGTCTCCGCGGACAGGCAGATCTATCATTGTTTTGGCTGCGGCGCAGGCGGCAATGCCTTTAACTTTCTTATTCAGTACGAGCGGCTGGAATTCCGTGAAGCAGTAGAGATGCTGGCTAAAAAAGTCGGGGTTGAGCTGCCCAGTGATAACTTGCATAACGCCAGGGCTGCCAGTTTATCAACGGCTATATATAAGGTAAATGAATTTGCCGCTTTTTATTATCAAAACAATTTAAATCTGCCGGTTGCCCAGGCCGCAAAGAGCTATCTTTTAAAGCGCGGTTTAAAAGAAGATACCATAAAACTTCTTAAATTAGGTTTTGCTTTGAACGCCTGGGATGGTTTGATCAATTTTTTAAGGCAGAAAAATGTCAATTTGTCTTTTATTGAAAAAGCCGGGTTGGCTCTGGCTAAAGATTCAGGCGGGTATTACGACCGTTTCCGAAACCGGATAATATTTCCTATTTTTGACGCCAGGGAACGGGCTATTGCTTTTGGTGGCAGAGTACTGGATGAGAGCCTGCCTAAGTATATGAATTCACCTGAAACTGCCTGCTATATTAAAGGCAAACATCTTTACGGTTTGCATTTATCTAAAGAGGCGATAAGACAGAATGATCTTGCTGTTGTTGTTGAGGGATACCTGGATTTTATTATGCCTTACCAGGAAGGCGTGCAAAATATCGTAGCTTCTCTGGGAACAGCGCTCACTTATGACCAGATACGGCTGCTTAAACGCTATACTGAGAATGTGGTTATGATCTATGACCCTGATGAAGCGGGGCAAACCGCTACCTTGCGCAGCCTGGATATGTTTATAGAAGAAGGAGTGAATGTAAAAGTCGCTACTCTTCCTGATGGCCTGGATCCGGATACCTTTGTGCGTAAAAACGGTATTGGCGCTTTTAAGCAGGCAATTGATTCCGCGTTAAAGCTGTTTGACTATAAGCTTAAAGTTTTGAGCCTACGTTATGATCCTACTGAAGCAGAAGGCAAAGCTAAGATCTGTTCTGAGATGCTGCCGACGATCAACCGTTTTTCCGACGCAGTGCTAAAGTCAGAATATCTTAAGGCCCTTGCTGAGGCGTTAAAGATAAAAGAAGAGGCTCTTTTTGAAGAGTTGAAGAAGATCAAGCCGGATTCATTATATGCGGTAACAGCGGTTAAAAATGATGCGCCCGGGTTTAAAGCGCATCCGGCTGAAAAATTACTGATGAGATTGATGCTGGAAGAATCCGAGTTGATCTCCAGGGTGAAAGAAAATATCGGGCCGGATGATTTTCAGGATAAAAATATTTCCAAAGTCGTATCGGTGATGTTTGAACTTAGTCAGCAGGGAAAGCAGTTGGAAATAAGTAATCTGGTTAATTACCTTGAAGATCAAAATGTGAATCAATTTATATGCGAATCTGCTTTTGAACCGGAGTTGTCCGCTTCCGATAAAGAGAGGATAATCGAAGATTGCGTTAAAAGGCTCAAAACTGAAAAGATACGCTCTCAGAGGCAGAACCTTCATGAGCAGATCAAAGCCGCGCAACATCTGGGAGATGAAGTTAAATTAAATTGCCTGATGCAGGAATTCAATGAGCTAATTAAAAAAGAGGTGAAATAATGAAGAAAAAAGGGATCGCCAGTAAGCAGGTTGAAAAAATAGTCGCGTTAGGAAAACAAAAAGGTTTTCTTACTTATGATGAGATCAATGAAATGCTTCCGGAAGATTTTTCCGCTTCTGAAGATATTGACCAGATATTTGAGATCCTTGGAAATGAGGATATCGAATTGATCGAGACTGAGGAAGAGAAAGAGGATGAGGACGCGATCAACGCTGCTAAAGCCCAGGCAATGGCTGAATCACAGGCAAAAGCCGAAGACAGGTTTATGCCGCTTGATGACCCTGTAAAGATGTATCTTAAGCAGATGGGTTCTATTTCGCTGCTTTCAAGGGAACATGAGATCGAGCTGGCTAAAAAAATAGAAGATGCTGAGATCAATTTCAAGTGCGCCGCATTGGCCGCGGAATTTGTGCGCCGGGGCATTATGGCTGTCGCGTCAGAGATCGTGGAGGGAAAGGCGAACCTTGAAGAAATCTTAAAAGAAGATATCCGGTTCAAGCAGGGCAATACCGTCGGAAGGACCAAGAGGATACTTGAGAAACTTAGAAGGACTAAAAGTGAGAAGAAAAGTGTGCAGCTGCTGCTGGGATTTAATTTTACCACTTCTGTTATTGAAGGCGAGGTTCGTAAGCTTTTGACCCTTATTCGTGAATTAGATAGGATGGAGCGTTCTAAGAACCGGGATAGGGCGCGCAAAAAGGCAATACTTAAACAGTTTGCCCAACCTTACAATAAGCTTAAAGATCAGATGAAGCTTATCCGTTTGGCGCATGTTAAATTTAACCGCGCTAAAAAGCGTTTGGTCGAAGCGAACTTAAGATTAGTTGTCAGTATTGCAAAAAAATATACCAATAGAGGGTTGTCATTTTTAGACTTGATACAGGAAGGAAATATCGGCTTGATGCGCGCGGTCGAGAAATTTGAATACCGCCGGGGATATAAATTTTCAACCTATGCCACCTGGTGGATCAGGCAGGCGATCACTCGGTCTATTGCTGATCAAGCCAGGACTATCCGTATTCCGGTGCATATGACTGAGACGATAAATAAAATTATCCGTTTTTCACGTATCTTTGTGCAGGAACACGGCAGAGAGCCTATTCCTGAAGAGATCGCGGCAAAAATGCGCCTGCCCCAGGATAAGGTTAAATCGATCTTAAAGATAGCGCAGGAGCCGATTTCTTTGCAGATGCCTATTGGCGATGAGGGCGATACTCATTTTGGAGATTTTATCCAGGATAAAAAAGCCGTGTCTCCGGCAAACGCCACGGTTAAGGCGATGCTTAAAGATGAGATGGGTTCGGCTCTTGGCACGCTTACCGAGCGCGAAAAAAAGATCCTTATTTTGCGTTTTGGGTTGACTGACGGAGCTCAGCGCACCCTTGAAGAAGTGGGAAATACTTTTAAGGTGACCAGAGAACGCGTGCGCCAGATCGAAGCCAAGGCGTTGAAGAAATTACGGCATCCGACCCGTTCGCGCAGATTGCGTTCATTTCTGGATATGACGCTCGCGCACCAGAGAGATTACTAAGAGCGGACAGCAAATAACACCAAAGGGCTATGATCGGATAATCATAGCCCTTTTTGTTATGTATACCATAGATATCCTTTTAGGGGTTTCTCGCTCAGGTCGATTTCTTAACGCCAATGATCTTTCGCAGCTCGGTGGCTGCAGAACTCGCGGTATTTGCTCTTGCAAATACCGCTCAGACACCTTCGCCATCCCAAATTGCCCCGCCCTTGGCGGGGGCCTTGGGATTCCCTCGCTGCTCAAGCTCCATTGGCTACCTGCCTGCCGGCAGGCAGGAAATCGACATTCGCTCGAAACCCCATTCAAGGATATTTATTGATTCTAAGTGCCATAAGAATTGTTGCTAGCGGTTTTCTTGCTCTTGGGCGGGTGGCACCGGGTATCCGAGCACGCAGCATTGACGAACGAAGGTGAGGAAGCGCGCGCAGGATACTCGGTGCCAGGTCCTGCCTACAGAGACAGGCAAGAAAACCAATGAAGTATTTTGCTTTATTTCCTGGTGCGCAGTGATATAATTTGAAAAAGGGAGAAAAATGGTCAGGCTCGTATTTTTAGCGGTTTTCGGGGTATCCGTTTCAGTTTTACTGATTAATTATAGTTTTGCTCAGGACTCAGGCGGGACTAAGAACGCTGAGAAGACCACTATTGAAAAGCTTTCCCCCGAATCAATCCAGCAGGCTATTGAAAAAGCCATAAAAGGCATAAATTCGCAGGAACAGGCAGAGGAAGCGCGATTAAAAGCTGAGTTAAATTCTAAACTTGATCAATTTATACAGAAATGGGTTATTGATGCCGGGGATAAGAAAAAGGCGGAATTGAATAAATTCTTGCATCAAGACTGGGATATTCCCGCTCGCGCGGTATACCCAATTCCCTTTGATTACTATTTAAGAGATTATGCCTATACGCTTGGGAAGAAAGACTGTTTAGAGACCGATTCTTTAAGTGCCCCTTATAAGGCTATAGTTAATATAATTGAAAAACAATTTATCGAGAGTTGTCATGCTTCAGCTGCCAGCGATAAGCGGCAATATTATTATACTGTAACGCGCGAAATAACGATAGATTTGGATTATCAGCAGGATAGATTAGATATAGCTAACATTAATTACGGGCCGGCCAGTTTTGAGCGCGGTTGGAAGAAATAATAATTTAAGGGGTGTTTATGAAAGGAACATTATCGAAATTATTGATCGTACTGGTTATCGCTGGAGCAATATTCTGGTATATGGCCAAGTCCAGCAGCGAGAATAAGGTCTTGCGCCTGGTTATTGAACGTTTAAGCGCGGATTCCAGGATCGCTGAGGCAGTGGTTACTGATCAGAGGCGTGATCCCGGTACGAAGAAGATATATACCACGATAAAGTTCCAGGAATATGATACGAACCTTAGGCCGCTTGAGCCGCAGTATTTTGTTTTTTCAGGGAATGTTATTCAATTCCAGTCCATGGTGATTAGGTTCGATGATTATTATGTTAAAAAAGGAGATCCGCTCAGAGGCAAAAGCGCTTATTTGTTTACAAGGGTGTTTATGCTCACTGATAAGGGGGCTGAAGTCTATGATATTAATAAAATAAATGACGTGCCTTCCGGTTATGAGGTTGGTGCTGCCGGAGGCAGTGCTTTTGAAAAGAAGCTCTGGTATAAGTTTTGGAAATATGCGCTTAATCCTAAAGAAGCCAAAAGGATCGGTATAAAAAATGCCCAGATCGAAGCTCCGGGCACAATGTTTATTCCAGGTATGCAATATATCCTTAAGATCGAGAATGACGGGGGCCTGCGTATTGATGCTTTGCCTATGCCTAAGCCCGCAAGAAGGACAAAAAAGGGTTAATTTTCATTGCTTTAATGCATTAATTCTGTTAAACTGATGTAAATAATTTGCATGATTGATCCTGGAGGGGATTGTGCAAAGAGCCGTAATATAAAGAATAATTGAGGCCAAATTTTGCGTGAAACGCAGAATTTGGTTTTTTTGTTTACGAGGTAAAGATATGGAAAAAGATCGCAAAATCCCTAATAAAAAAGCTAAAATCCGTGCATTACTGGAAATTGCAATTTTGGTCGTGGTTTGTCTCATCGCGGTATCTTTAGAGATGTTCTTTAGTCTGCATAAGAGATTTGAAGATTTTATGGATAAATTCAATATTAATATGCATCCATTTCAATTAAATGTTGCCGGGTCAATTCTTATCTCTATTTTTTTGTATGTATTATTTATTTATTTCCGTAAAGCCAAAGAGGCTGAAAATGCGTTAATGTTGAGTCGTAAGCTGGAGAACGATGTTGAGAGGTCAAAAGACGAACTGGAAGAGCGCGTGCAAAGGCGCACTGTTGAATTGGCAAGGACAAATGTTGATCTGAATGATGAAATAGCTGAGCATAAAAAAACCGAAGAATCTTTAAGGTCAAGCGAAGCCAAATACAGATTATTGACTGAGAGCCTTCCTCAGGGGATATTCATAAAGAACCGCGATTCAGTGTATATATCTTGTAATGAAAATTATGCCCGTTCCCTGGGGATAAAGTCCGAAGAAATTTCCGGGAAAACTGATTTTGATTTTTATTCTGAAAATTTAGCCGATCAGTATAGAGCCGTGGACAGGCGGATTATGGATAGCGGACAGCCGGAAGAAATGGACGAGCCGATTCGTTTTAAAGGTAAAGAGGCCATCATCCACATAGTTAAAAATCCTATTAAGGATGCTTCAGGTAATATAACCGGTATAATCGGCATCTTTTGGGATGTTACTGAACTCCGGAGAAATGAAGAAGAAATTACTGTTCTGAAGAAACGTATTGAGTTTATACTCGGAGCTACAAAAACAGGTTTGGACATTATAGATGCTGATTTCAATATAATCTATATTGATCCGGAATGGTCAAAAATCTATGGCGATCCAAAAGGAAGAAAATGTTTTGAGTATTTTATGGGCCGGAGCAGTATTTGTCCCGGATGCGGTTTAAAGAAAGCGCTAGAGACTAAGCAGCTTGTAGTGTCAGAAGAGGTCTTGATAAAAGAAGGGAACAGGCCGGTACAGGTGATTAGCTTTCCTCATCAGGATGAGAGCGGGAAATGGCTGGTTGCTGAGGTAAATATAGATATTTCCGAGCGCAAGAAGATGGAATTATCTTTAAAAAAATCTGAAATTAAGGCCCGGGCTATACTTGATCAGTCGTTCGGATTTATCGGGTTGATGACTCTTGATGGTATTCTGATAGATGCAAATAAAGCTGCTTTGGAGTTTTCTGGGATAGAGATATCCGCAGTTTTAAACAAGCCTTTTTGGGATACTCCCTGGTGGATTCATTCTCCTGAATTACAGAAAAAATTGCGTCAGGCGATAAAACAGGCGGCTGCGGGCGAATTTGTCCGTTTTGAAGCAACTCATTTGGATAAAAACAGGGCTTTAAAATACATTGATTTTTCGATAAAAGCGGTAAAAGATGAAAATGGAAGAGTGATATTTTTGATCCCCGAGGGCAGGGAGATCACTGATCTTAAGATGATGGAAGAGGCATTAAGGCAGCATCGGAACAACCTTGAAAAAACGGTTGCAGAACGTACAGAGGCCCTAAAGATCAGTGAAACACGTTATCGCCGGCTTTTTGAAGCGGCACGAGACGGTATATTGATCTTGAATTTTGAGACAGGGAAGATCGAAGATGTAAATCCTTATATGCTAGAGATGCTTGGCTTTAGTAGAGAGGAGTTTCTAGATAGGAAACTCTGGGATATCGGAACTTTTAAGGACGCCTTACTATCTAAGGTTGCTTTTAAAGAGCTGCAGGATAAAGGTTATATTCGTTATGAAGACCTGCCTCTGCAGGCTAAAGACGGCAAATTAATACATTTTGAGTTTGTCAGTAATGTCTATACAATTAATTCTCACCGGGTGATTCAGTGCAATATCCGCAATATCACTGAACGTAAGCTTACGCAAGACAAAATAAAAGAATCCGAAGCGAAATTCAGGGCTATTTTTGACAATGCCAGTGATGGGATAGTTTTGGCTAATGTTAAAAAGCAGCGGTTTGTTATGGGCAACAAGGCATTTTGTGAAATGTTAGGCTATACCGCAGAGGAAGTAACGAAGTTAACAGTTGAGGATATCCATCCCAAAGAAACGTTAGATTCAATAATGAATGATTTTGAAAAATTCTATAAAGGTGAGATCAAATATTCATTAGATAAGCCTGTCAGGAGAAAGGACGGTAAAATCTTTTATGTGGATATCACGGCTTCAGGCATAAAGTTAAATAATGAGGATTGCCTTTTGGGTTCTTTTAGGGACGTAACTGAGCGCAAGCAGTTAGCGCAGGCAATTGCCGAAGTAATAAAAGTAAAGGAAGAGTTTACCGGTAAAGTTTCGCATGAGTTAAGGACCCCGTTGGCAGCCCTTAAAGAGGGTATTTCGCAGGTGGTAGGGGGATTATTGGGTAAGATCAACCCTGAGCAGAAGCGAATGCTGAATATCTCCAGGGCTAATGTTGATAGGCTGGCTCGGCTGATCAGCAATGTCCTGGACTTGCAGAAATTTGATTCTAATCAGATGAAAATAAATTTAGAATTAGGGGATATTAATGTTGTGGTTAAAGACATCCGGGATTCTTCGATCGCTCTGGCTAAAAAAAGAAAGATATACCTTAAATTGAGATTAGGCAAAGAACTGCCTAAAATTAAATTTGATAAGGATAAAATAATCCAAGTTTTAGCTAATCTGGTTAATAATGCCATCGTTTTAACCGATAAAGGAGGTATAATTATTTCTACATCTTGTGGTGATAATTATATCAGGGTGTCAGTAGAGGATACAGGGCCGGGAATAAAAGAAGAAGATATACAAAAGATCTTTGAAAGATTCGTCCAATTAGTCAAACGGCCCGGGGCTACGGGATTGGGCTTATCTATTTGCAAAGAGATTGTTGAGGCGCATAACGGAAAGATATGGGTTGATTCCAAGTTTGGAAAGGGTTCCGTTTTTAGTTTTATACTGCCGGTTGAAGAAAGAAGGGGAAATGCAAAATGAAAAATATAATCTTATTAGTTGATGACGAACCGGATATTTTGAAGGTAGTTGTTTCCAGGCTCCAGAATTCCGGATACAAAGTTTTGACGGCGGTTGACGCTGAAGCGGCTATTGTCCAACTTCAAAAAAATATTCCGGATCTGATCCTTTTGGATCTTATCTTGCCTAAGATGCAGGGAGATGAACTTTGCAGGATGCTGAAGAGCGACTCAAAATACAGAGCTATTCCGATAATTTTGTTTACCGCGAGCGTGATCCGCATACCGGAAATAGTCCAGGACGCAGGGGCAGATGATTATGTGGTTAAACCATTTGATTCGCGGGAGTTGTTAGATAAAATACAAAAATTTATTGCTTTGGCTCAGCCTGAAAAACAGTAAACACGGGGGATAGGTAATGGAAAAGACTAAAGTAATGATAGTAGATGATGAAGAGGATATTTGCACGTTGCTGTGTATTACCTTGAGTAAGAATAATTATAGATGTTTGACCGCCGGCAACGGCGATCAGGCCATGAAATTATTGGAGAAGGAGCATCCGGTGGTGGTGTTTTTGGATGTCCGTTTGGGAGATGAAAACGGAATAGATGTTTTGAAAAAGATCAAAAGTATTGACAATAAGGTGAAAGTCATTATGCTTACCGTAATGGATGATGAACAGACCATCCATGATAGCAGGGCCAGCGGGGCTGATGATTACGTGCCTAAGCTTTCCGGCGCCAGCTCACTGGGCGAAGAGGTGTTAAGCAAGCTATCCTTATTGGCTATAAAAAGTAAAAAGAAATAATATGATCAAAGGAGGTTTTAATATGGCGTTCATAAGAATATTGTGTTTTTGCGTTTTTGCCCTATTTTTTAACCTGGCGCAGGCAGAGACAGCTGGTGTGCCTATTGCGTCTGGCCCATCTGATACGCAGGCGCAGGTTAGCCCTGTTTTACCTTTGTCTCAGGCAAAGACCGTTGATATAGATAAGGACGGAGATCCGGATATAACGTATTATAAAGACGGTGAATATGTGGGGAAAGTTGAAGCCGATACCAACAATGACGGCAAGGCAGATATTACTATTAACATAAAAGACGGAAAATTCCAGAATGCGTTTGTCGATACTGACTACGATGGTACAGCCGATAAAGAATTTAAAGATGATGAGCAGTTCCTGAAATGGGCTAATGAAAATAAACCTGATTATGCTGATAAGCTGAATCAGGCTAATTGGAAGTATGATATGTTGGATTTTTAGGCCGCTTTTTTTATAACTGTTTATTCTGCCACAGGTTATACATTATTAAAGCAGCTTTCTAATGCATAGCTCTCCATGTTAGCATAAGCATAATTTTTCCTTGCCAAGAGTTGTAAATAATAGTATTATATTATGTTACTTTCGTAAATTTAGGCCCATGGTCTGGTTCAACTCGCCATAGCCGATCATATAGACTTAGGGCCCGTGGTTTGATCTTGTTCGTCACGGGCAGTTTGAGAAAATTTGGGGCCCATAGCTCAGCGGTAGAGCAGGTGACTCATAATCACTTGGTCGGAGGTCCGATCCCTTCTGGGCCCAAATTAGTTAACTAATCGGGCGATTGGCTCAGTTTCCGCCGAAGGCGGACCCGTTTTCGGCGAGGGTTACCTGTCTGTCCGCAGGCAGGGAGCGCCACATAATTAATGGGGCATTTAGCTCAGTTGGTTAGAGCGCGCGCTTCACATGCGCGAGGTCAGAGGTTCAAGTCCTCTAATGCCCACTTAAAAGGAATATATGCCTAGCGTTGATCTAAAAAGTCAGATTCTAAATTTAATTGCTATACAAAAACTTGATAGCGAGATATTTTCTTTAAAAGGAGAGAAGGCGGCAATGCCGGAAAAACTTCAGGCTGCTGAAGCTGCTTTTGAGGAAAAGAAGGCGGGATTGGTAGCTTTGGAGAAAAAACTGCTGGATTTCCAAAAACAGCGCAAAGATAAGGAACTCGACCTTGCATCAAAAGAAGAAAGCGTAAAAAAGCTTCAAACGCAGCTTTATTCGTTAAAGACCAATAAGGAATATCAGGCAATGCTACAGCAGATCGCGGATGCAAAAGCAGACGGATCGGTTATTGAAGATAAAATACTGCAGTGTTTTGAGGAAGCGGAAAAGGTGAACAAGGAAATTGAGGGTGAAAGATTACGGCTTAAAGAAGAAGAGAAGGCCACGGCTGAACAAAAGAAGAGCATAAATGACAGGTCGAAACTTATCGATGATCGCCTTGGCCAATTAGAGGGGCAGAGGAGCCAGCTGGTGCCTCAGATTGACCATAAGATATTTTCACAGTATGAAAAAATATTAAAGAATCGCGAAGGCCTGGCAATTGTGGCAATAAAGGATGATTCTTGCGGCGGCTGCAATATGCATATGCCGCCACAGGTCATAAATCTTATTAAGATGTACGACCGTTTGGTTACCTGTGAGGTCTGTAACCGGATACTTTGTATAGATGAAAATGAAGGAAATTGAGATCTTTATAGACGGAGCTGCTAAGGGAAACCCCGGTCCTGCCGGAATAGGCGTGGTCATCTGCCAGGGCGGCGTGACCATAAAAAATATTGATAAGTATATAGGCAAGGCAACTAACAATGTGGCCGAATATACAGCACTTATCTACGGGCTTAAAGAATGTATCTCAATGGGGGCTGAGTGTATCAAGATAAATACTGACAGCCAGCTTTTGTGCCGGCAGATAAACGGTATTTATAAGATCAAGAGCGCTAATTTGATGCAGTTATATAATCAGGTGTTATTATTGTCCAGTGCTTTTAAGAAAATGACCATTGAGCATATCCGCAGGGATAAGAATGTGGGAGCGGATAAATTAGCAAACAAAGCGGTAAAAGAAGCGAGAAAAAGATCAGTTCTTTAAAATTCTGGTTTCGGACGGACAGCGGTGGCTACTCGCCATTGTTTCAATGGCGGGAGGAAAGTCCGGGCTCCAGAGGGCAGCGCGCTCTGTAACTCAGAGACTCTTGTTGTTTTGCTTCACAAGGCAAAACACCGGGGGATGGAAAGTGCCGCAGAAAATAAACCGCCCCCACACCAATTGTGTTTTAGTCTAAGCTAAGAGATCAATTGGTGTGGGGGTAAGGGTGAAAAGGCAGTGTAAGAGACTACCAAGGGTTATAGCGATATAACCCGCAAGGAAAACCCCGCGCGGAGTAAGGCACAAAGGAGATGAATCCTGTTTAACAGGGTACGCATCGGCCCGGTGCGTTAGAATCTCGGGTGCGTCAAAGGGTTAAACTTTTGGCGCAAAGCTGCTTGAGTTTCGGCGGTAACGCCGGAATCGAGAGAAATGGTCACCAAGACGCGCGTAATCGTGTCAAGACAAGACCCGGCTTATGCTGTCCGTCCGTATTTTATTAAAATAATCAAGCAAACAGTTAATCGAGGAGGAGTAAAATGTCAGGGCATTCAAAATGGAAAACAAATAAGGGAAAGAAAATGGCAGCTGATGCCATTAAGGGGAAAACTTATACTAAGTGCATTAAAGAGATCACCATAGCCGCGCGCGCGGGCGGCGGAAATCCGGATATGAATCCGGGGTTACGCACCGCTATTGCCAGAGCTCGAGAAGCGAATATGCCTGCGGATAACGTAAAGATGGCGATCAAGCGCGGCACAGGCGAATTACCCGGAGTGGTTTATGAGTCAGTAATGTATGAGGGGTTTGGGCCGGGCGGAGTAGCTCTTTTGATCGAGGCCACAACAGATAATAAAAACCGTTCGACCGCTGAGATCCGTAATATTATGTCTAAAAAAGGCGCGAATATGGCGGGAGCCGGGGCAGTGAGCTGGATGTTCGCCAAGAAAGGTTATTTTCTGATCGAGAAAAGCGCGGCTAATGAGGAAGAGCTGATGACTATTGCTCTTGATGCCGGAGCCGAGGATTTTAAATCCGATGATAAGAATTACGAAATAACCGCTTCACCGGAAAACTTTGAGAAAGTAAAAGCGGCGATTGAAGCCAAAGGTATTAAATGGCAGGATGCCGAAGTTACAATGTTGCCTTCGTCGACCGTTAAAGTGGCAGGTGACCAGGCAAAACAGCTTTTAAGCCTGATCGATTCTCTGGAAGAGCATGACGATGTTGAAAATGTCTATGCTAATTTTGATATTCCGGATGAGATAATGGAGCAGATAGCCAATTCTTAAAATATAATGAGGATTTTAGGGATAGACCCGGCTCTGACAATCACAGGATACGGCGTGATCGAATCCGATAAGAACGGGTTGGTTTTACGTGAAGCAGGCATAATCAAGACTACGACAAAGGACAGCTTGCCTGTGAGGCTAGAAAAGATATTTGAGGCAGTCAGCGAATTGATCCTGGAAACAAAGCCTCAAGTCGCGGTTTTGGAAAAGATCTATTCGCATTACGGGCATCCTACAACTTCTTATATTTTGGGCCATGCCAGAGGCGCGATCTGCCTGGCTTGCGCTAAGAGAAAAGTAGAGGTTGCTGAATACGCGGCCACGCGTGTCAAAAAAGCCGTTGTAGGCCAGGGCCTGGCATCAAAACAGCAGGTCCAACGGATGATCCAGGGGATTTTTAATATCAAAGAGCTTCCGCGATATAATGATGTTACTGACGCGTTGGCTCTGGCGGTTGCTCACAGCTATATTATGAAGGTTAAGTTATGATAGCCAGAATTACCGGTAAGGTAACTGAGAAAGGGCAAAATCACTTAATAATCGACGTAAGCGGATTACATTACGAAGTTTTTATACCTTCGGCTGTGATGCAGCGTATTGAAGAGAGTATCGCCCAGGACGGGAGCATCAGCCTGATCACTTATCATTATCACCATATTGAGCCCTCAAGAAGCACTCCGGTTTTAGTCGGTTTTCTAAATGAGATCGAAAAAGAATTTTTCCAGACGTTTATTACCGTTTCCGGCATCGGCCCGCGCGCGGCGCTCAAGGCATTGAATAAACCGATATCGCTTATTGCCCGGGCGATTGATGAATCGGATATTGATTTTTTAAAGACTTTGCCCGGCATAGGGCAGCAAAGGGCGCGGGAAATAATCGCTAAGCTGCAAAATAAAGTAGGCAAATTCGGGCTTATCCGTGATGGTTCTGCCCGTCCGGAAACTTCACTTAAAAAAGATATTGAAGAAGAGGCGGTGGAAGTGTTGATGCAGCTGCAGTATAAGAAGCCGGAGGCCGCGGCAATGATCAAAAGGGCCATGGAAAGGTCAACGGCTATTCAAACAACCGAAGAATTATTAAATGAAGTATACAAACAAAGAAAGAGCAGATAACTATGCCATTTGATAATACTAAAGCAGTTGTAGAGTCGCTTTTATTTGTCTGTGACAAGCCTTTAGCGATCGATCAGATACGCAACGTGTTGGATAATCTTTCCGCTGTGGATATAAGAAGGATCCTGGAAGAAATGCAGGTTGAATATGAACGGGAAAATCGCGGGGTCCGCCTGGTTGAGATAGCCGGCGGCTTTCAGCTGGTGACTCCGGTAAACCTGGCCCCATTCCTGAAAAAATTATACAAGCAGCGTCACGTGGAAAGAGTGTCGGGCCCGGCGCTTGAGACTTTAGCCATTATTGCTTATAAGCAACCGGTGACAAAAGCCGAGATCCAGCTGCTTAGAAGCGTTAATGTCGACGGAGTTGTCAGCAGCTTATTGGAAAAAGAGCTTATTCGGGTTACCGGCAGAAAAAATTCTCCGGGCCGTCCCAGGGTGTATGGTACGACGCGCCAGTTTCTAGAACGTTTCGGATTGAAATCATTGGATGAATTGCCGAAAATAGAAGAATTTTCCAAGATAGCCCAGCAGGCCCAGAAAGAAAATAAATCTGAGGTTGATTTGGCAAAAAATCAAGGGGGAACAAATGTCGCTACAGAATCTGCGCCGGCGAATTGACGGAATTGATAAGAAAATAGTCAGTCTTTTGGATGCCCGTACAAATATATCTTTGAACATAGGAAGGATTAAAGCCAAAGAAGGTACGAGCGTTTATTCGTCTGACCGCGAAAGGCAGGTTTTGGATAGGGTCAAGCAGGTAAATAAAGGGCCGATAAGTAATTGCGCGCTTGAAGCGATCTATCGTGAAATTATGTCTGCCAGCCTTGCCGCGGAGAAATCCCTTAAAGTGGCATATCTTGGGCCTGAGGCTACTTTTGCTAATTTGGCGGCGATCAAGAGGTTCGGTTCACAGGTGGAATATATGCCTTGCGATAGTATTTCCGATGTTTTTTTGAGCGTGGAACGGGAATCAGCGGATTACGGGGTGGTGCCGATTGAAAATAGTATTGAAGGCGCGGTAAGTTATACTATGGACCTTTTGGCTGAGACTGATCTGAAGATCTGCGCCCAGGTGATCTTGAATATTTCACATAACCTGCTGGCAAATTGCCCGAAGAATAAAATAAAGAAGGTCTATTCAAATCCGATGGTTTTTGGCCAGTGCAAGATGTGGCTGCAGCAGAATCTTCCCGGAGTTGAGATGATCGAGGTTTCTAGTACTACGCGGGCGGCGCAGATCGCGGCTAAAGACAAGTTTAGCGCGGCAATCGCGTCTTTGCTCGCAGCACGGGTCTATAAAATAAAGATCATTGCCAAGGATATTGAGGATTCGCCGCATAATGTGACCCGTTTTCTGGTCATCGCTAAATATGATGTCGGGCCTACGGGAAGAGATAAAACATCGATAATCTTTTCTATCAAAGATAAGGTGGGCGCGTTGCATGCCATGTTAGTGCCTTTTAAGAAAAATCGCATCAATCTGACTAAGATAGAGTCCAGGCCTTCAAAAAGGAAAGCCTGGGATTATTATTTTTTTGTTGATCTGGAAGGCCACAGACAGGATAGCAAAGTTAAAAAGGCCCTGGGTGAATTAGAAGCCCAATGCAGATTTATAAAAATTTTAGGATCATATCCTTTAGGAGAATGAAATTAGATGAGCCTGATCAGGAGTAATGTTGCCGGTATAGCGGCTTATGTCGCGGGAAAACCGATTGAAGAGACTAAAAGAGAGCTGGGTTTAAAAAAGGTCATTAAGCTGGCCTCTAACGAGAATCCTCTCGGTGTTTCTCCAAAGGCTATCGCGGCGATCAAGAAAGCCGCCTGGAATATTAACCGCTATCCGGATAGTAACGGTTTTAATTTAAAGAAAAAACTCAGCGTTAAATACGGATTAAAACCGCAAAACGTGCCTTTAGGCAACGGCTCGGATGAGATAATTGATATTATTATTAAAGCGTTTGTCGAAGATGACGAGAATATTATTACAGCTGACGCGACTTTTCTGGAATATAAGATCGTCGCGGGGGTAAATAACAGAAAAATCGTTACTGTCCCGCTTAAATATTTTAAGTATGACCTTGAAGCGATAAAACGAAAAGTTGATAAAAAGACCAAGCTTATTTTTATCGCTAATCCGAATAATCCCACCGGAACATATGTTACCAGGCAGGAAGTGGCTGATTTTGTTAAAAGCCTTCCGGCTAACGTCTTGGTCGTACTTGATGAAGCGTATGAGACTTTTATTGACGTCGATGATTTTCCGAAAAGTATCGCAGCGATAGGCAACGATAATGTCATTATCATGAAGACATTTTCTAAGGTTTACGGCCTGGCAGGCCTGCGTATCGGGTATGCCCTTGGAGTGCCGGAATTAATAGCGGCTATGGAAAAAGTGCGCCAGCCATTTAATACGAATATGCTGGCCCAGGCAGGGGCTATTGCTGTCCTGGACGATAAAAAGTTCATTAAAAAAACGCGAAAGGCCATTTTAGAAGGAAAAAAATATTTGTACGAAGAATTCAGGAAAATGGGCATAGCTTACGTGCCTTCTGTGGCGAATTTTATATTATTTGATTGCGGCAGGGAAACGACGGCTTTTTTCAGGTCCTGTCTTAAGTTTGGGGTTATTGTCAGGGATATGAAACAGTATGGATTGAATAATTATATCCGGGTTACCATCGGCACAAAAAAAGAGAATCAGAGGTTCGTTAAAGTACTTAAGAAAGTATTAAAATGATAGTTACGAAGAGAATACGTAAAAACCAAATATTAAATTTGTAACTAAAGCTAAATTTCATTAGTTTTTATATCGGAGGATAACTATGATCGTAGTCCTAAAACCTGACGCGACTCAGCAGCAGATAGATCATTTAATTGATAAGGTCACTAAGCTTGGCCTGACTGCTCATGTTTCTAAGGGGTCTCAGCGCACGATCGTGGGCATTATCGGGCCTGAGGATGTGCTGCGCGTTACACCTTTAGATGTGTTCCCGGGAGTAGAAAATGTCCTGCCGGTCCTGGCGCCATATAAACTGGTTTCACGGGAATTCCAAAAAGAAAATTCGGTAATAGACCTGGGTAAGGGCGTTAAGATCGGCGGAAAGAAAGTTGTGGTTATGGCCGGGCCGTGCGCGATCGAAAAATTACACACGCTTTACGAGATCGCTAGTGAAGTAAAAAAAGCAGGCGCAACTGTTTTACGGGGGGGAGCTTTTAAGCCGCGCACTTCGCCTTATAGTTTTCAGGGGTTGGGGGAAGAAGGCCTTAAATATTTGAAAGAAGTAGGCGAGAAAGAGAATTTAGTCACTGTAACCGAGGTTATGGATCCGCGCGATGTCGGCCTTGTGGCCCAATATGCCGATATTCTGCAGATAGGCGCGCGCAATATGCAGAATTTTAACCTGCTTAAGGAGGTCGGGCAGACCAGAAAGCCGGTGCTTTTAAAGCGCGGGCTATCGTCAACTATAAAAGAATTATTGATGTCCGCGGAGTATATTGCTTCCGGCGGCAATTTAAATGTTATATTATGCGAGCGCGGGATCAGGACATTCGAAGACTCTACGCGCAATACTTTGGATGTGAGCGCTGTTCCCGTGGTTAAAGAATTGTCGCATTTGCCTATTATTATTGATCCGAGCCACGCTGCCGGAAAATGGGGTTTAGTCGCTCCTTTGGCCAGGGCAGGTATTGCCTGCGGAGCTGACGGATTGATCATAGAGGTGCATAGTCATCCCGAGGAGGCGGTTTCTGACGGAAGCCAGTCGCTTATTCCGGCTAATTTCGCTCAGCTGATGCATGAGATAAAAGCTATGTGTAAAGTGATCGGCAGGGAGCTTTAATGAGGTTATTTAAAAAAGTCGTTATTGTCGGCACAGGCCTGATCGGCGGCTCAATGGGTTTGGCTATAAAAAAGAATAGATTGGCGGATACCGTTATAGGTATAAGCCGGCGTAAATCTACGCTTAGTTTAGCCAGAAAGATCGGGGCTATTGATATAGGCACGCGGGATTTTAATGCAGCTGCCGGCGCGGACCTGCTTATATTGGCTGTTCCGGTGAATACATTAATAGAATTGAGCAAAAAACTTGCAAAAATAGTCGGGTTGGACTGCATAGTTACTGATGTGGGAAGTACTAAAGAGAAGATCGTGGAAAAATTGAATAAACTTTTTCCTATGTTTGTCGGGGCGCATCCTTTGGCCGGATTGGAAAAGCCCGGAATAGCTAACGCCTGCCCGCATATTTTTAAAAACACGATATGTATAATAACGCCTGTTAAGTTCAGCAATAAAAAATCTCTTTGTAAAATAACCGCTCTTTGGAAAGCGTTGGGTTCGAAAGTTATCTTTATGACTGCCGCAGAGCATGACCGCATTGCGGCGGCGGTCAGTCATTTGCCGCATGCAGCGGCGTTTGCCTTGATAGGAAGCGTTCCGGCCAAATACCTGAAGTTTGCGGCTAGCGGCTTGAAAGATACAACGCGCGTTGCCGCATCTGACCCCGAGCTTTGGAGCCAGGTTTTCCTTAGTAATAAAAAAAATGTCCTGCGTTCGTTGGGTACTTTTGAAAAGAATATCGCCAAGATAAAATCAGCGGTAAGAAGAGAAGATTGCGCTGCCTTAATTAGCATCCTTAACAGATCGCAACAAATCAGAGAAAAAATAGCATGATAATCGCGATAGACGGTCCGGCAGGGGCGGGTAAAAGCACTGTCGGCAAGAAGACTGCCCGAAGGCTGGGATTTCTTTATATAGATACGGGAGCAATGTACCGTGCTCTGACTCTAAAGGCTATTGAGCAGCGTATAAGTATTGCCGATACCGCTGCGCTTATTCGTATGGCTGAAAATACTTCCATAGACCTGATCAACAAGGAAGACGGAACCTTGGTGGTTAAGCTTGATTCACGGGATGTCTCGCAAGAGATCCGCCAGCCGCGTATTACACAGTCTGTTTCCGATATAGCCAAAATAAAAGAGATCCGGCAGATAATGGCGCGTTTGCAAAGGAGCCTGGGCAAAGAGAAGGATTCTGTGCTTGACGGGCGCGATATCGGGACAGTTGTTTTTCCCGATGCGGACAGGAAATTTTATGTGGACGCGGATTTCAAGGAAAGGGTCAGGCGCAGGTTTGAGGAGCTTAAGGGTATGGGGCAGGATATTACTTTCGAAGCGGTGGAAGCTGATCTGCGTAACCGCGATACCATAGATTCAACCCGGGCCGTAGCCCCTTTAAAAAAAGCGGATGACGCTATTTATCTTGATACTACTAAGATGAGTATTGATGAAGTGGTGGATACTATTCTTAAGTACATAAAAGAAAATAAGTACCAATAAGTACCAAAATACGGAGATAGATTTCTTAACTGCAAATGAATAAATCCTTAATCAGAAATTTTAGTATTATTGCCCATATTGACCACGGCAAATCCACTCTTGCGGACCGAATACTGGAATTAACCGGAGCCGTGGATAAAAGGACGACCCGCGCCCAGCTATTGGATGATATGGACCTGGAGCGAGAGAGGGGTATTACTATTAAGGCCTCTATGGTCAGGCTTTCCTATCGCTCTAAGGCCAATGGGAAGAATTATGTGCTTAATCTGATCGATACCCCCGGGCATGTTGATTTTACTTATGAAGTCTCTAAGTCGCTTGCCGCCTGCGAAGGGGCCGTGCTTCTGGTGGATGCCGGGCAGGGCATAGAAGCCCAGACAGTGGCTAATTATTATCTTGCCCGGGATAATAATCTTAAAGTTATACCGGTAATAAATAAAATTGACCTGAGTTCTGCGGATATCCCGCGTGTACAAAGGCAGATTGAGAATATTCTGGGCTTTAGCGAGGAAGAAATAATCCTGGCTTCGGCAAAAGATAATACCGGAGTGGAAGATATACTTGAGAAGGTGATTGAAGTTGTTCCTGAACCATCAGGTGAGTCAGAACACCCGTTAAAGGCTCTGGTTTTTGATTGTCGTTATGATCCTTTTAAGGGCGTGGTAGTTTTTGTCAGGGTTATGGACGGGAAGATCAATACTTCTACCCAGCTTAAAATGATGAATGCCGCTAAGATCTATAAAATTGAAGAGTTGGGTGTGTTGGCAAATTTACAATATACAAAGGTCCCGGAGTTGTCCTGCGGAGAAGTCGGATACTTTACCGCTAATATCCGCGACGCGCGCGAGATTGTTATCGGCGATACTATAACTGATAATAAAAATCCCTGCCAGGTCGCGCTGCCAGGGTATCGTACGGTGAAGCCACTTGTTTATTGCGGCATATATCCGGTTAATGCCGCTGATTTTCCCAGCCTGCGCGACGCGATGGATAAACTTAAATTGTCCGATGCTTCGTTTGTGTATGAGCCGGAAACTTCCCAATCTTTTGGTTATGGATTTCGCTGCGGATTTTTAGGGCTTTTACATATGGAAATCGTCCAGGAGCGCCTGGAGAGAGAATATAATCTTAATTTGATCCTGACCGTGCCGAATGTTGTTTATAAGGTCAAGAAAAGAAACGGCGAGTTGATCGATGTTGATACTCCTGCGAAATTTTCCGAGCAGGACCTGGAACAGGCGCTTGAGCCTTTTGCCCATCTTTTAATGATCATACCGGTTGATTCAATAGATCCGGTTTGCGAATTGGCAAAATCACGAAGAGGCTCGTTTGTTTCCAGCGATTATCTGGGAGAGGACCGGGTAAAACTGGTTTTTGAAATACCTCTATCGGAGATCATCGTTGATTTTTATGACCGTATTAAATCTCTGACCAAAGGTTATGGTTCACTGGATTATGAATTTAAGGAATACCTGCCTACAAAATTGATAAAGCTGGATGTGATGTTAAATGGCGTGATCTGCGACGCCTTTTCATCTTTAATGCATAAAGATAAAGCAAATTATAAGGCCCGGGCCCTGGTTGATAAATTAAAAGAGCTTATTCCCCGGCAGGCTTTTGAAGTAGTTATACAGGCTGCTATTGGCAGCCAGATCATTGCCTCGCAAAGGATCAGCCCACTGTCTAAAGCGGTTACCAGCAAGTGTTACGGCGGAGATATCACCAGGAAACGCAAGCTTTGGGATAAACAGAAAGAAGGCAAAAAGCGCCTTAAACAGTTTGGTAGGGTTGAGATACCGCAGGAAGCATTTTTGGAGGTATTGAAGATATGAGCATAAAAAAGAAATCAGTTGTACGTGATTGGGTTGAATCGATAATAGTAGCGTTCATATTAGCCATGTTCGTGCGCACTTTTATTATACAGGCATTTAAGATCCCTACCGGATCAATGCGCCCGACCTTACTGGAAGGCGACCTGATATTAGTGAATAAATTTATTTACGGCGCCAAAATTCCTTTGACTGGCGACCGTAGATTGCCAAAGGTTCGGCAGCCAAAAAGAGGGGATGTTGTTGTTTTTATTTATCCGGAAAACCCCAAGAAAGATTTTATTAAAAGGCTGATCGCCGTTGAAGGCGAAACAGTAGAGATAAAGAACGGGACCATCTATGTAAATGAACAGCCTTTGCTTGATGTCAATTTCAGTCACAGGTATTATTATAACCGCGGTGATTTCGCGCGGGAGGGGCAGAAGATAACTGTGCCAAAAGATAGTTACTTTGTTATGGGCGATAATTCTGCTTCTTCGCAGGACAGCCGTTATTGGGGGTTTGTCCCGAAAAAGAATGTTTTAGGCAACGCTATTGTTATTTATTGGCCGCCGAACCGGATAAGGTTAATCAAGTGAATTCCGCCTTTCCTGAAGAATATTCGGGATTTGTTGGGATTATACTAAAAAAGGAAGAGCTGAGTGAATATAGCTAACAAAATATCCACATTTCGTATACTTAGCGTGCCGTTTTTTATTGCCGCGCTTACTTACTATTCTCCGCAGCAGGATTATTTAAGGTGGGTTGCGCTGGGGATATTTGTAGTGGCCGCGATATCCGACGCGGTTGATGGTTATATTGCCAGAAAATCAAAGCAGATTTCTAAGGCAGGGATGGTGTTGGATCCCTTAGGAGATAAACTTCTTTTGGCCAGCGCCTTTGTGTGCCTAAATTTGGTAAAAAGTTTCCCCAATGGGATATTTATTCCGCTTTGGGTAACTTTGATCGTCATCAGCAGGGATATTCTGATCATGCTGGGAGCTATTGTTATTTTTATCGTCAAGCAGGAAATAAAAGCTTATCCTACTAGATGGGGCAAGCTTACTACAACATTTCAGATGGCCGCGGTGATCTGTGTTTTATTACAGTTTAAAATTTCGCCGATTCTTTGGTGGTGCGCGGCGATATTCACCCTGATTTCAGGCGTGGATTATGTGATGCGCGGTTTTAAGGTTCTTTATGCTATTGATGCTAATCGCAATCATAATTAGTTATTTTTTAGGTTCTATTCCGACGGCTTATCTTTTCGGACGGGCTAAAGGCATAGATATACGCGAGCATGGCTCAGGTAATATCGGAGCTACTAACGCGCTTAGAGTATTGGGTAAAGGCGCGGGCATAACCGTGCTTTTTTTAGATATACTAAAAGGCGTAATTGCCGTGATAATTTTGGGCGATTTGGCGGTTAACTCGCTTCCGGAGTTTTCTCCTGAAATTGTAAGGATATTGATCGCGATCAGCTGTATTTGCGGCCATAACTGGACGGTATTTTTAAGCTTCAAAGGCGGTAAAGGTATTGCCACAACATTGGGGGTATTGATAGGGCTGGCCGCTAAAGTGCCGGGGTTGGGGTTGATTTTAGTGTTTCTTATTTTGACCTGGTTTATAATATTTTTAATCAGCCGTATTGTTTCACTTTCTTCGATAATCGCAACATTGGTTTTTCCTGTTTTAACGATAATCTTCGGGCAATCCCGCGTTATTATAACTGCCAGCGTTATTCTTTGTGTTTTTTCACTGCTTCGCCATAAATCTAATTTAGTCAGGATTCTGCAGGGAAAAGAGCCCCGTCTTTCTTTTAAAAAAACCGTTTAATTAGTATTACCGGAAGTTGTCATTCTAATGGAGGCCCGCCTATTCTATCATTCTGAGACGCGAAGCGCTGAAGAATCTAACCCTCTTTAGATCCTTCACTCGCCTGATGAAAACAATAGCTCGTTCAGGATGACGAATTAAAGCAGAGCTGATGAAAACAATAGCTCGTTCAGGATGACGAATTAAAGCAGAGC
>Ga0172381_10002090_pt1 | contig 22664 bp, 25 predicted proteins | sample Leawel6488metaG_FD_119754 | JGI IMG/M metagenome (GOLD analysis project Ga0172381, IMG submission 119754) | Leachate microbial communities from a municipal landfill in Southern Ontario, Canada - Leachate well 64-88 metaG | ecosystem: Engineered > Solid waste > Landfill > Unclassified | place...
TTAAAAATAGTTAAGTGTATTTGACAATTATCACAGAATTACTCTTCGTCCGGAACATCCTCTTCGGCATTTAAGCGCTCGAGATAATTTTCGTCCACCAGCACTTCGCGGGCTTTACTGCCGGTAAAAGGTCCGACTATACCAGCCCTTTCCAGTTCATCGATCAGACGGGCCGCCCGTGAATAGCCAACTTTCAGGCGACGTTGCAGTAGGGAAATTGAACCCTGCTGGTGCGTGGTTACCAATTTCAGGGCTTCATAATAAAGTGGATCCTTTTCACCATTATCATAAACGCCGAATTCATCGCTACTTTCTTCCTTTATGGAGGGTAGTTCGACTTCACCCGGTCTAGGTTGGTTCTGAATATGCTCTAAAACTCGTTCGATTTCCTCCAGCGAAATATAGGCGCTGTGCACCCGGAAAGGTTCAGGATTTTGAGGTGTAGTGATGAGCAGATCGCCGCGTCCCAGTAATTTTTCAGCCCCATTCAGATCCAGAATCGTACGCGAATCGATTTTGGAAGCCACCTGAAAAGCGATACGAGCCGGAAAATTAGCCTTAATCACTCCCGTAATGACATCCACTGAAGGACGCTGGGTAGCGATTATCAGGTGAATGCCGACTGCGCGTGACATTTGGGCTAAGCGGGTGATCGGTTCTTCGACCTCTTTGGCTGAAGTCATCATCAGGTCAGCCAATTCATCAATAACCAGCACTATGTAAGGCAGAAATTCCTTGTCGAGTTCGCCGTTGACGACCCGGTTGTTGTATTCATCGATATTGCGCACCGTGGCTCCGGCCAGGATTTCGTAACGCCGCTCCATTTCCAGTTCAACCGACCGCAGGGCGACGATGGCATTGTCGGCGCGGGTGATCACGTATTCGTCCAGATCCTCGCAGGTGATCAGATGGTAACCTTCCAGAGCTTTGAAAATCGATAATTCCAGTTTTTTAGGATCGATCAGCACGAATTTGACTTCATCCGGTTTAGCCTGATAGAGCATACTGGCTATCACGGTGTTGATACAAACGCTTTTTCCGGAACCGGTGGCGCCGGCGATTAAAAGATGCGGCATGCGCGCCAAATCGACGGTGTAGATTTCACCTGAAGTCGTTTTACCCAACGCAATAGTCAGTTTCGATTTGGTCGTAGCGAACTGGCGCGAGCCAATGATACTCCGCAAATAAACCATTTCCGGATTACGGTTGGGAATTTCGACTCCGACCACCGATTTCCCCGGAATTGGGGCGACGATGCGAATTCGTTTAGCCGATAAAATTCGTGCCAGATCGTCCGCCAGAGCGGCGATTTTGCTGACCCGTACACCCGTAGCCGGTTCGATTTCATAGCGCGTGATGATCGGTCCGGGCGAGACGTTGACAACCTTGCCTCGCACGCCAAAGGTTTCCAGCGCATTTTCCAGCAACTGCGCATTTTCGATCATCTCTTCCTTGGTCACCGAATCTTTCGAATCCGGCGGAACTTCGAGCAATTCAATAGATGGCAACTGGTAAAGACCGCTGGGCGCTACCTCGACTGCAGACGGTATTTTGGGTTCGGGTGGCACCGCGGGCGGTTCACTTGGCTTTTGGATTTTTAATGGTCGGGGCGGTTTTTCGACAACCGGTTCGCTTTCGGTAAGTTCTTCTTCCGGCTCGCGGGCAATAACCGGTTTTTGCGAAATAACTGACTTAACAATTTCTCCCGGTAATTTTTTCTTCTTCATCTCACGATGCAGACGCCATTTGGCGATCGGGCTATAGAAGCTCCATGAAAAATACCCGCGCATCGCTACCAACCCCAATACCGCTAATACTATCACGGTTCCGGCAAAGCCCAGAAAATCGTACATGACTTTGGCAAAAATACCACCGATCAAACCACTGTAGCGGAAACCGAATCCGCCGATGACATTGTGCCTGACAGCCGGCAATCCCAATGCCGTGGCTACCAGAATCGCCAGGAAAATTGTATAAAGACTGAAACGTATCAATATTCTACGCTCTTTAGCGGCAAATAACCACCAGCCCCAGACCAGCATCAGAATCGGCAGGATCAGAACCGCAACCCCAATGGTATATTTAATTAAATAGTGTGATATGTAAATCCCGACGATACCCATCCAATTTTGAATGGCAATATTTCGCGAAATGGTTGGCTCTTCGACTGAATTATAGGATACCAAACTCAAAATGATCAGTACGCCGAGTGCAATCAGCAAGATGCCGACTATTTCCTGCCGCCGGTTATTCATTGGGTTCTCGCCGGAATAAAGGGGGTTTTCACTACATTGGCTTTGACTAATTTTCCACGGCTTTCGATTTCGAGCGCTGTGCCGATCGCACTATGCGCTATGGCGACATAAGCCACTCCAATGCCCTTATTTAAAGTTGGCGATTGGGTGCCGCTGGTTACCAGACCGATTTCCTGTCCGTCTTTAAAAACCTTATAACCGTGGCGTGGTATACCCGGCTCCAGCATTTCAAAACCGACGCTCTTCCGCCTTAAACCGGCGGTTTTGATTTTGAGTAAAGCCTCTTTGCCGATGAAATCCGGTTTGTCCAGTTTGGTAATCCAACCCAGACCGGCTTCAAGCGGATTGGTGGTTTGATCGATGTCATTGCCATACAGAGCATATTTCATCTCGAGCCGCAAAGTGTCGCGCGCGCCCAGCCCAACCGGTTGAATCGCAAATTTCCGACCTGCCTCAAAGATCGCCTCCCAAAGCTGGCTACTATCAGCCGGAGTATGATAAATTTCCAATCCCTTTTCACCGGTATAACCGGTGCGCGACAGAATCGCGTTAACTCCGGCAATTTTACCTTCCTTGAAATGATAAAATTCGATTGTATTCAGATTGACGTCAGTCAGCGTTTGGAGTACTTCAAAGGCTTGTGGTCCCTGGATCGCCAAAAGACCGGTTTCATCCGAAATATTGCGCAACTCGACCCCGGCCAAAAGATGCTGTTCAACCCAGTTAAAATCTTTTGCCAGGTTCGAGGCGTTCACTACCATCAGGTAATGATCGCTAAAACGATAGATCAATAGATCGTCGACAATACCACCGTCCGGATAACACATGGCTGAGTATTGAACCTGACCGACAGACATTTTAGAAACATCGTTAATAGTCAGTTTATTCAGAAATTCCTCAGCTTTTTCACCTCTTACAATGAACTCACCCATGTGAGATACATCGAAAACGCCGACTGTAGTTCGGACGCGGCGGTGTTCTTCCATTATCCCGTTGTATTGAATCGGCATCCAATAGCCCGCGAAGGGTACGAGCTTAGCGCCGCTAGCCAGATGTTTTTCATAAAATGGTGTTTTTTTAATATCGGTGGTTACACTTTCCATGTTTTCCTCTTACATATGATTGAGAGCCGTTTTAATATATTTTTCAACCGGGGCGGATTCGCCGAGTTCCTGAATGGCTTTACGCAAGGCGCTCAAGGCTTCCGAGCGCCGGTAGCCAAGTGAGGTCAGCGCCTTCAGGACTTCTTCATGGGTGGCGACGGCGACCGGTGCAAGATCATCCGGCAGGGCTTCGTCAGTCCGACCCATTTTTTCACTCAGTTCAACAATGATGCGCTTGGCAGTTTTCAGACCGATTCCCGGAATAAGGGTCAGGGCTTTGACGTCGCCCTCCAGAATACGGCGGCGGAATTGGTCGGGAGTAGCTCCCGACAGGATCGTAATCGCCATTTTCGGCCCGATACCCGAAATGTTGATCAAGAGCATGAACAGGTCTTTTTCCTCATGACTGGCAAAGCCATACAAAGCTTGGATGTCTTCCCGGACATGATAGTAAATCAACAATTTCGCAGATTGCCCGAGAGCCGGCAGTACTGAATAGGTCGATAGTGGAATATGAATCTGATAACCGATTCCACCTACATCGATAATAACGCCGGTCGGTTCTTTCTTCACGATCTTTCCGTTGATATATGCAAACATTGCTCACTCCGCAAATTTCTGGCGATTCAAATGACAGATCGCCACCGCCATGGCATCGGCCGCATCCAGTGATTCCGGTTTCTGCGGCAGGTTCAGGAGACGACTTACCATAAATTGCACTTGCTCTTTGGAAGCCGCACCGTTGCCGACAACCGCTAATTTAATCTTCTTGGGGGTATATGCCGCAATCGCAATATCATTATTGGCTCCGGCCAGCAGAACCGCCCCCCGGGCATGTCCCATTAACAGCGCAGTTTTGACATTTTGCGCATAAATGGCTTCTTCAACCGCCATAATGCTTGGTTGCCATTCTTTAATAATCTGAGTCAATTCGGTATAAATACTTTTTAAACGCTGATTGAATTGTTCGCTGGGAGAGGTTACGATCGTACCCTGGGTCAGACACTTCAGGCAACTGCCGTGGAGGGTAACGATAGCATAGCCGGTGCGATTGATGCCATGATCAACGCCAAGCACTCTGAGTTCTTCACCTGTCATGCGGTGTTTTGGATCTGCGAAAGTAATTGATCGTCGATATCGAAGTTGGCATATACATTCTGGATATCTTCATGATCTTCCAGGGCTTCCATCAAGTTCAAAATTTTAGGAGCGGTTTTCTCGTCCGCTTTAATTGTAGTTTTAGGCAACATCGTCAATGAGGCGCTTTCCATGGTTACATTGGCGCTTTCCAGGGCTTTCTTGACTTTTTCAAAATGAGCGGGATCAACATTGACCTCATAGGCATCCTCTTCAGTACTGATGTCATCAGCCCCGGCTTCCAGGGCGATCATGAGCAGATCGTCTTCGGAGCAAGCCTCTTTTGAAATGGTAATAATGCCTTTTTTTTCAAAATTGTAGGCGACACTGCCGCTGGTGGCCAGATTTCCGCCGTGGCGGGTCAGGATATGGCGGATTTCGGAGACTGTGCGGTTTTTGTTGTCAGTCATAGCCTCCATCAGGATCGCGACACCGCCCGGACCGTAAGCCTCGTAAACAATTTCTTCGTAGTTGACACTCTCGATTTCACCGGTCCCCTTCTTGATTGCCCTTTCGACGTTTGCTAACGGCATATTGGCGGATTTGGCCGCCAGAATGGCAGTGCGCAGGCGCGGATTTGATTCTTCATCACCGCCGCCCAGTTTGGCGGCTACCTGAATTTCCTTAATAATTTTGGTGAATGTTTTGCCACGTTTAGCATCCATTGCACCTTTTTTACGCTTGATCGTACTCCATTTGGAATGACCCGACATACTTATATCCTCATCATTTTATTTTCTTGTTTAAAAACTGTCTTTTTTAACCATGATCCTGATCGGGGTTCGAATTACCCAGGCATCCGGAAAGCGCAACTGGAGCGCCTGGGCTAAGAGACTCTCAGCCTCCTCGCGGGTCACACAGTTGCCAATCCTAATTTTATAATAAGGTAAATTAAAAACCCTTTCGATATCGATATTTTCAAATTTTTGCTGGGCTAACTGATAGACCGAATCCGCCAGAAAATAATCACTGGTCGAGAACACCTGCACTTTCCAGCCCATTTTTTCAACAAAAGTGACTGAATCAGCTGACGCACTTTTCGGATTAATGACCGGAGTCTTCAAATCGGTAACGATCTCATAGATCAATGTGTTATCCAGGATCGACAAGGGTGGTTCCTTCAATACCGCCGGATCGAAGTTCTCATCCTGCGGTGCGATCCCATTTTGAGCCGGCAGGTTGACAGCCCCAAGGATTATGAAGAACGCGACAGCCTTAATTTTCATACTTTGATAAATTAACACACCCAAAATATACTGAAAATATGACTAATTCGGAAAGAGATAAACGGCTGTGTTAATTTAGATTTTCGCCACATCCGCAGTTGATACCCAGCCCTGTTTACCGTCAATCAATTCGATTTTGAACCAGTTGCCATCGGAATCCAGAATTCTGACCTTGGTGCCTTCATGAATTATAAAGAGTTCGGTACTGCCTGGCTGGGGCGCCGCCAGACTACTGACCGTGCGGCTGATGGTGATACCCTGGTCGTCGGCGGTTTCGAGGTGATATTTCTGGAACAGCATGAGAGCTGTCAGCAGGCTCAGAACGCCACAAATAACAAAAATGGCTCGCAACAGGCGTCGCAGATGTCGCAAATCGAAATTCAACCAAACGGCAAAGCTGGTTATCGCTATCAGCAATAAAATAGAGAATATTATCGCCCAGCCACTGGCACTCAACAGGTCAACAAAAGCCCGATACCAGCGCAACAGGAAAAAAGCCGGAGGCGCTTCGATCCGGTCACGGACACTCAGATTAGCCAGTTGTAAATTGAAATCCACATTCGGATCATTGGGCATACGCCGGGCGGCGCGCTCATAGCTCAGGATAGCCAGCCCAATCTGGCTGGTACGATAATAGGCATTGCCCAGATTGAGATACAACGGACCACTGTCATAACCGTAAGCGATGATATCTTCATAGAGGCGGATGGCTTCCGTATAATTTTCAGCCTGATAGGCCGCGTTCCCTTGCTCGAAGAGCTGGTTCAATTCCGAATCGGTTCTACCCCAGAGACTGGCAATCAGAATTAGTATCAATATTAATTCTCTGATCAGCTTCATCTCAAATCACCTTACTAAGATTATTGATAATCTCACGGCTCTCGGTCAGCAAAGTCCGTGGCTCAGCATCAACGGCCAAGCCAGGCAGAAAGCGGATCTCGTTCAAACGTTTCAATAAACTCAACACTTTTTGTAATAATTCAGCCTCTATTCCGCATTGGTTAAGAGCCTGTTCGATCTCTCTGGGTCCAAGACCAGCTATCGGTAACACCAGCCGATCGGCAATATAACCGATTATAGCCTGATCCAGTTGGGTGAAAAATTCTTCCTCTTTCGCTTCGACCAACATGGTTTGCATACTGCGTAGTCGGGTCTGCCAGCGCGGCCAGGCCTGGCGACGACGCGCAAAAGCCAGATTGCTCTGCAATTTGTCAGTCCACCAACGCAGACCGACCGCGCCGAGTAATATCGACAGAGAAATACCATTTAAAAGCCAAAACCAGATCTCACTGAAAACCGTGTGATTTAACTTGCGCCAGCCGGTATTCTCCCGCATTATAAAACGGATATCCTGACCGAGAAGCGAAATCTCAGTCTTACTCAAGCCGACACTCCTGTCGGAACGCGCACTTTCATCAACGTCGATTTTCAGATTGAAAGATCGGGTTGTGAGCGTACGATAGGCTTCAGTCTGAGGATCGAAATAGGCAAATTGGAGCGCAGGAATCGTCAGCTGTCCCGGTCGGCGCGGAATTAAAACGTATTCATAAGTTACCGAACCGCCGATTGTTCCGCCGCTCTTATTAATTATTTTATCGATTTTAGGCTCGAAGACCTCGACTGAATTAGGCAGGATGAGCGGCGTCAATTTCAGAGCATTGATATTGCCATTACCGCTGATTTTATAACGTAACGTTAATGCCTGATCCTGTTTTACCTGAGGATTATCAATACTGCTCTCGATTTTGAAACTCCCGACCGCGCCGTTGAAAGCAGACGGCTTGCCTTTTTCCGGCAAGGGTTTGACCTGAATTTTGAGCGGCGCAGATTCAATCGTAACGACTTTGGTGCCCGAAAAAAACGGATCGTTGAAAAATGAATCTTCGAAAAAGTCATCAAAAATCGAACGGCGTCGTTGACTGGGTTGGACGACCTCGCAGTCGATCACCATCGGATCGATCGTCAGTTCACCGGTCGTTGTGGCAAATAACGCGATTTGCTGGATAGTGGCTTTTCGGTAAGGTACGCCGTTAATCGTTTCGTTGGTGATAGTCGGTTGGCTGGGAGCCGGAAATTCCTCAATCCAGAATCCACGGGCGTCGGGAAGTTTCTTGCGACCAAAGGTGCGCACATTACGATAATATAAATCGAACGTGACTACTAATTCCTGACCTTTGTAAACTGTCTGCTGAGGAACGGTTGCCTTGAGAAAGACCTCTTCCCGGCGACTATCGGTCGATGCGCCCGGAGCCGGTCGCGTCGCCCCCGATGGCGGTGTAGACGGTTTTTGCTGACCGGACGAAGCGCTGGTTACATTGACGGTGACCAGGTCGGTCGTATAGGTCTTTCCGCGATATTTGATAGAAATAGGCTTGATCGTCAGTTGACCGGTACGCGTTGGAGCAATCTGCCAACTGATCGTTTTGGAAGCGGTCATCTGGCCGTTGATGATCTGGATACTGCTGGACTGGGACGGTCCGGAAATTAATACAAAATCCGGGCTCTCCGGCGGCGGTACATTTGGAAAATCGCTAACCCCTTCGATATTAATCGTATAGATCAGCACATCCTTATCGGTTATATTGTTTTTATTGACTGAAGCCGAAAAGCGAACATTCTGAGCATTGGCGTTGAATGTAAACAGCATTATAAGAAGAATCAGTTTATATATCCGGGATTTGCGCATTTAAACGCCTACCAATCCTTCTCTTTCGTCAAGCCGGAGGCTTTCACTCGCATCCGCTCCTGCATCAATTTCTTTTCATCATTCTTTAGCGCATCCAGCACCTGGGCGGCTTCTTCCTGACTCTTTTCCTTTTCACGCCGACTTTGCTGAGATTGTTGTTCCTGAGCCTGACTTTGTTGTTCATGCTGTTGCTGATCCTGCGATTTATCCGGCTGGGTCTGTTCTTTAGACTGATCCGACTGATCTTGCTTATCCTGCTGATCCTGGTTTTGCTGACTCTTATCCTGATTCTGTTGGTTCTGCATTATCTTCCGGGCTAGTTCGTAGTTGTACTTGGCATCAAAATCACGCGGATTGAGTTCAAGAGCCTTTTTATAAAACGCCAGACTCTCTTCGATCCGACCGTTTTTAAAAAGGACGTTGCCCAGATTATAGTAAACAGCCGATTTCTGTATCGGGTCTTTAACCGAGATTGCCTTTTCGAATTCGGACATAGCTTCTTCGATTAGCTCGGACTTGTAGAGCGCGGCGCCTTTGCCGAAATGAGCTTCAACCAAATCTTCGCGATCCTTCAGAATCCGGTCGTAAATCCGAATCGCCTCCGGGTAATTACCCTTCTCGTACTGGCGTAAACCGGCATCGACCGCGTTAATTTTTATCGGTTGGACAATAATCAATCCAAGTATTAATGGAATTAGCAGGTATCTGATATTAAATATTTGACTCATCGACTTCATATTTGATCAGGGATTAACTTCGCGGGCGATTTGCTCCCTTTTTTCCGGTATGAACATTTCCGCTACCAGCAACACGATGGCAAGCAGTAAAAAGATCTGGTAGCGTTGCTGATAATCACTGTATTCGTGCGAGCGGAGGTCTTTCTTTTCCAAGCCAAAGATTTCCCGATAAATTTTCTGAAAGGCATCTTTATCGGCGTTCAGGTTAAAGTAGCGCCCGGCGGTCGTACCCGCAATTTTTTGCAGGGTTTCTTCCTGAAGAGCTGTGGTTACGACGTGTCCGGCTCGATTTTTCTTAAATTCCACGGCGCCAGTGGATGGATTCCGCAAGGGTATTGGTACTCCGGTCAGCGAACCAATTCCGACAGAATAAATAACAACTCCTTCGTCGGCGGCTTGCTTGGTAATCTGGTTGATCGCACCTTCATGATCTTCACCGTCTGAAATTACGATAATAACCTTATGCTTTTTCTCTGCCGGGTTAAAGGCTTTCAGAGCGGTACTGATGGCTTCGGCAATGGCCGTGCCCTGGGTGCCGATTACGCCGGTATCGCAGGCATCCAGGAATAATTTAGCCGCGCTGTAATCCAGGGTCAGTGGACATTGGAGATAGCTGGTGCCGGCAAAAGCGACGATACCTACCCGATCGCCCTGTAAACGGTCGATAAAGCGCGACAGTTCGAACTTGGCGCGCTCCATGCGACTGGGTTTGATGTCTTCGGCTTTCATGCTGATGGAAGTATCCAGGGCGATGATAATATCTAATCCGCGCCGTTTCACTTCAGCCAGCTTTTGACCGACGGACGGACCCAGCAGAGCGATTCCCAGAAAAATCAGTCCCCAGAGCCAGAGCGAATCTTTCAAGCGTCGCAGACGGGGACTATAACCATCCAGAATTTTACTGGAAAGCGCGCCGGCATATAACTCGAGACTCTTACGATATTTTACGCGCCGGTAAATTAAACCGGCAAGGCCTAAGACGATCAGTACCCAAAACCAGATATAATCGGCATGATAAAACTTTAACATCAGGGCGTCCTCCGCCAGACTGTCAAACCCAGGATACCGCTCAGCGCCACTAACAAAAATCCCGGGATCAGAAAATAATGGTAAAGATCGTTGTAATTGACGAATTCGTGGACCTTGACTTCGGTTTTTTCCATGTTGCTGATTTCTTCATAGATCGTCGCCAGGTTCTTTTCATCGGTTGCCCGGAAATACTGACCGCCGGTCTGGCTGGACACATCTTTCATCAAAGCTTCGTCGATTTCAACATCCATCAGACGGTACTGTACCTGACCGCCCGGCAGAGCGATCGGATAGGGCGCCTGACCCAGTTTACCCGCCCCAATCGTATAAATTTTAATATCAAAGGCAGAGGCCAGGCTGGCGGCGGTATGCGGATCGATTTCGCCGGTGTTATTACGGCCGTCCGACAGCAGGATCATGATCTTGCTTTTGGCCTGGCTTTCGCGCAGACGATTGGTGGCATTGGCGATTGCCATGCCAATCGCCGTGCCGTCATATTTTTCCTCGATGATGTCAACCTGGTTGAGTAAATCTTTCAAAACACTGTAATCGATAGTCAGCGGACATTGCAGAAAACTCTCAGCCGCGAAAATGATCAAACCAATCCTGTCATTCTGACGACCTTCGATAAATTTCTGGGCCACCGCTTTGGCGGCTTCCAGCCGGTTGGGACGAAAATCGATCGCCCGCATCGAGCTGGAAATGTCCAGCACGAGCATAATATCGATGCCTTCGGTGGTAAATTCGCGCAGGGTACTGCCACTTTGCGGACGGCTTAGCGCGATTATCAGGAAAGCGATGCCCACCAGTTTGGCAACCAACAATCCATGGATTTTGTAATAAGCCCGGCGATTTTTTAATTGTAAAATATTTTTAACCGATGAATAACGCAGAGCACCGATCTTGCGCCGACCGTTTTTCCAGTACCAAATGGCAATTAAGGGCAAGAGTATTAATAGTAAAAGAAAACCCCAGTTTGCAAAATAAAACATATATCTTAATCTGGTGCGTTACTCCTCATAATTGCGCTCTATATAATGAGCAATCCGCAAAATTGTTTCCTCATCGAAATATTTCCCGGTCAGCTGACCGCCAATCGGCAGATTCTGCGCGTTTTTGCCAAGCGGAAAATTCAAAGCCGGCACGCCAGCCAGATTGGCCGGTACAGTATAAATATCGCTCAGATACATTGCCAGCGGGTCGTTGATCTTACCGCCGATTTCAAAAGCAGGCGTAGGCGTCGTAGGCGTTAGAATCGCATCGACCTTTTCAAAGGCTTTCACAAAATCTTCTTTTATCAGACGCCGGACGCGTTGAGCTTTATCGTAATAGGCTTCGTAGTAACCAGCTGATAATACATAAGTTCCCAGCATGATCCGGCGAGTCACTTCGGGACCGAATCCGGTATGGCGGGTCTGGCGGTAAACGGCATCGAGATCGCCGCCGCGTTCACTCAATCCGTAACGGATCCCATCATAGCGCGCCAGGTTCGAGGAGGCTTCGGCGGTTGCAATTATATAATAAACAGCAATAGCATATGTTGAATGCGGTAAAGAAATATCGTTTATAATGACGCCGGACTTTTCCAAAAATCTGATGCATTGCTTGATGCGTTCGGCAATTTCAGGATCGAGCCCAGGTCCGAAATATTCACCCGGTATCCCGATCCGCAGACCGCTAATATCCCGATCCAGATTAGTCAGATAATCCGCAACCGGCATATCCGCCGAGGTTGAGTCATTCTCATCGCGACCGGCGATCACCTGTAATAGACGGGCGCTGTCCGGCACATTCCGTGAAAAGGTTCCGATCTGATCGAGCGACGAGGCAAAAGCCACCAGCCCGTAGCGGGAAACCCGCCCGTAAGTCGGCTTAAGACCAACGATTCCGCAGAAAGCCGCCGGTTGACGGATCGAACCACCCGTATCCGAACCGAGTGCAACGTCTACCAAACCTCCGGCAACCGCCGCCGCCGAGCCGCCACTGGAACCGCCCGGAACGCGTTTTTCATCATGCGGGTTAGTCACTACGCCAAAAACCGAGAATTCGGTAGAAGAGCCCATCGCAAACTCGTCCAGGTTCATTTTACCGACAATTAAACCATCCGCTTGGCGGATTTTGGTGACAACGGTGGCATCGTAGGGTGGCTGATAATTTCCCAGCATGTGCGAACCACAGGTTGTCGGTAAACCCGACAGGCAAATGTTATCCTTTATTCCGACCGTGTAGCCAGCCAATGAACCAGCCGCGCCGTTCTGCGCCCGCTTCTCAATCTCATTATACTGCTCGGCAATAGCGGGCAATGTCTTGATGAAAGCATTATATGGATTTACGCGAATCCGTTCGAGCAATTGCTCGATTTCCATTGAAAAAATTTTATCCTCCACCCGCTCTAATCCTTCGCGGCTGGTTTGTCTGTCGGATTTTCGGAATTTGCTGAATCGTTTTTTGTTTTTGAATTTACGTCGTGTAATTCTTCCTGGATGTCGCTGGCGGCTTTTTTAAATTCGCGCAGACTTTTCCCGATACTCCTGGCGAGGTCAGGTAAGCGCTTAGCCCCGAACAACAGTAAAAACACGACTAAAATAAGAATTATTTCACCAGTTCCTATACCCATAATTGGCTCCTTTTTATTATCTCCAAAATCTGAGGATGTAATAGGCCACTGCGATACCTATGATCCCAATAAAATTAAACTTCAGGGTTAAGCCCAGCGTCACCGAAAACATAAGCAGATCAATCACAGCCGGCCCCAGCATGACATCAATCGAACGCAGAAATACCTCTTTTACCACGCCATCCGGCAAAGCCATCTTGAGCAATTCGCCCAGCAGGGAACCCAGCATGGCGCCCAGTAGCAGGACGCCGATTACCAGGATTAACGGTATTTTACGCTTAGTCTTATCCATATTAATCGCTTCCTAATAAAGATTTAAATATCCCCAATCCATCCTCTGAATCGAGAATTGATTCAGCCGCGCGCTCCGGATGCGGCATCATACCCAGTACATTTTTTTCCTCGTTCAAAATTCCGGCAATATTCAACTTCGAACCGTTAGGATTAGCGGCGGCGTTGATTTCCCCTTTTGAGTCGCAATACTGGAATGCAATTCGTTCCTGATCCTGGAGTTGTTTTAAAATATCGTCCTCGGCGAAATATTGACCGCAGTAATGCGCAATCGGCATTTTTATCACCTGCCCGGCATCGTAAACTCGGGTAAATGCCGTGGCATTGTTGGTAACTTTAAGATAAACCTCCTGACAGCGGAAACGCATATGATCGTTGGGGATCAAAGCGCCCGGCAATAATCCGGCTTCCATTAAAATCTGGAATCCATTACAGATGCCGATGACTTTTCCGCCCTTTTCGGCAAAATGCATGATCTCCGGCATAATCGGCGCAAAACGCGCTACGGCGCCGGCTCTGAGATAATCGCCATACGAAAAACCGCCCGGCAGGACGATTACATCGAAAAGCCGCAATGTAGTATCCTTATGCCAGATGTACTCAACCCGCGCGCCCAGCACATGTTTCAGAACATGATAAGCGTCATGATCGCAGTTTGAGCCCGGAAATACCACCACTCCGAATTTCATCATTCGGCCTCGACTAATTCAACACTATATTTCTGAATCACCGGATTGGAAAGAACCCGATCACAGATTTCATAGATTAATTTTTCAGCCTGATTGCGTTTTAAATCGGATTTCAGACGCACTTCAAAATATTTACCGGCTTCCAGACCTTCGATGTTTTGATATCCGAGAGTTACCAGGGCGTGCTGGATAGTTTTTGCTTCCGGATCGAGAATCCCCTTTTTGTAAGTCACAACGATTTTTGCTAACCACATTTCAATGCACCTTTCTTCGAGCGAAATGAACCCGTGGTTCATCGTAACCGATCAACCATTGTAAGATATGAGTAATGATGTAAACCAACATTAGCGGAAAAATAATATAGGCATTAAAGATTATCACGGCAATAATCGTCACCAGAAATCCGATCGTCCGGAGAGTTCTTAAGGTACCCTTGCGGAAGCCCAATTTCAAATTAGCCATAAACCGGATATTACTCACCATAAGGAACGAGAAAACGACTACCAGCGGGAGGATAATATTGGAGTTGCCGTAATTTCCAAAAACTTTATAACTGAACCAGATGTAAGAGCCGATCGCCACGGCGCTGGCCGGCACCGGCATCCCGGTGAAATAGGCTTTCTTCTCGGTCGTGGCATGCAGATTGAAGCGTGCCAGACGCACGCCACCGAACAAAACCGGAAAAAAGCTGATCGCGCCGCCGACAAATCCCAGGTCGGCCACGAATAATTCATTCACCAGCACAGCTGGCACCAGGCAAAACGAAACCATGTCAGCCAGCGAATCGAACTCTATGCCGAAATCCGAAGCCTGATGCGTCAGGCGCGCTATCATTCCGTCCAGAAAATCGAAACTCAAGGCGACCATGATCAGAATCACAGCCGTGATATAATGCCCCTGAATAATCTGGAGCATCGCCAAAAAACCCGAAAATAAATTCAGAACGGTAAAAATACTCGGTAGAAATTTTGGTCCTCTTTTCATGCCAATTCTCCGATAATTGTCTCGCCGGCTTTGACTTTTTCACCAATGCTGACTGTAATTTTATAATTGCGCGGCACAATCACCTCGACCCGCGAACCGAACATTATCAGGCCGAAGCGTTCACCGCTCATCAGGCTTTGATCGACTTTAACCCGCGAGACGATCCGCCGCGCGAAACAACCGGCGATCTGGGTCACGACTATTTTCCGGTCGTGCGCGGTGAGCGACATGCGACATTGTTCATTCTCGAAACTGGCTTCCGGCTTGAAAGCCGAGAGAAATTTCCCCTTCTTGTGTTCAATTTGGCGGATGACGCCGTCACACGGAGCCCGGTTGACATGCACATTCAGAGGCGACATAAAAATTGCTATTCGGCGTCCGTCTCCCACAAAAGGATCCGCGATCTCTTTTACTTCGACAATTTTCCCATCCGCCGGCGCGATCAAAAGATTGGGATTCTGCGGCGTGACCCGCTCCGGATCACGAAAAAAATAGATGCAGAAAACGCAACAAAACATCGCCAGCCAGAACACTATCTTCAGAGCTAATAATTCATAGCGGTTCCCCAGAAACATCGCCAGCATGGCGATGATCAGAGTCGGGACTATCAATCGGGCTCCCTCTTTGGCAATCATGATGAACTCCCGGTAATTCGCTTCAACATTTCGACATAAGCGCTTTCCACATCGCCCAGATCGAACCGGAAGCGATCCTTATCGAGCTTCCGCTGGGTGCCTTTTTCCCAGAATCTACAGGTGTCAGGAGAAATTTCATCCGCCAGCAGAAGCCGATCCTTGTAATGGCCAAACTCCAGTTTGAAATCTACCAGGGTAATCCCAATGGAATTAAAAAAGTCCTGCAGGATCTGATTGATCCGCATCGCAGTCGTTTTAAGAAAAGTCAATTCGGCCGCGTTTGCCAGTTTGAACCGGATAATATGATCATCATCCATCAGGGGATCGTGAAAAGCATCGTTTTTATAATAGCGCTCAACAATCGGTTCGGGGAAAACCTCTCCCTCCGGGATGCCATAACGTTTGCACAGACTGCCGGCCGCAACGTTGCGCACGACCAATTCGATCGGGATAATTACGACCCGGCGCACCAGCATCTCGTTGTCCGATAATCTTTTGACGAAATGGGTTGCTATACCGTTTTTCTCCAACATATCGAAAAGGTGACAGCTGATCAGGTTATTGGCGACTCCCTTGCCGGAAATTTGTCCCTTTTTCACACCGTCGAAAGCGGTGGCATCGTCCTTAAAAAACTGGATGACCAATTCGGGATCCTCGGTGGAATAGACTATCTTGGCTTTACCTTCATATAACTTTTCGATTTTATTCATACTTTCCTTTGTTTTATTCGCTCATAAATTCCGTCAATACGGGTTAAGATTTTATCATAGTTAAAATATTGTTCGATTTCGGCCGGGGTCAGCCATTTTAGTACATCCTGATCTTTAAGAAGCAATCCCCGGAAGTCCGCATCACTTTGCCAGACCTGCATTGCATTTTTCTGCACAATCGCATAAGCCTCTTCGCGGGTAGCGCCTTTTTCAACAAGCGCCAGCATAATTTCCTGCGAAAAAATCAGACCACGGGTGTGCTCCAGGTTCCGCCGCATATTTTGCGGATAGACCTGCAGATTTGTCAGAACATTTATCGTTTCGTTCAGGATAAAATCGGCACAAATACAGGCATCCGGCAATATGAGACGTTCATTTGATGAGTGTGAAATATCGCGTTCGTGCCAGAGTGATATATTCTCGAGTGCCGTCACTGAATAACCGCGCAGGAGCCGCGCCAGTCCGCAGATGCGTTCCGATAAAACCGGGTTGCGTTTGTGGGGCATCGCTGAAGAGCCTTTCTGTCCTTTAGCAAAAAATTCCTCTACTTCCAGAACCTCGGTCTTTTGCAGATGGTGGATTTCGGTGGCGATTTTCTCGAGAGGCGCGCCGATTAAAGCCAGAGTAGTCAGGAAAAAAGCGTGGCGGTCTCGCTGAATGATTTGATTGCTGACCGGCGCCGGGCGCAGGCCGAGGTTACGACAGACCCGTTCTTCAACTTCGGGCTCGATGTGCTGATAAGTTCCGACAGCGCCGGAAATTTTCCCGACTTTGATATCGCTCAAGGCCAGATTGAAGCGTCGGATGTGGCGTGCGATTTCCTCGCGGTAGTTGAGCAGTTTCAATCCGAAGGTAATCGGTTCGGCGTGCACGCCGTGAGTCCGCCCGATCATCAGACAATCTTTGTACTCAATGCTTTTGGCATCCAAGAGATTTTCTAACTGCTTCAGATCGGTCAGAATCAGCTCGCCGGCTTCGCTCAATTGCAGAGCCAGAGCCGTATCCAGTAAATCCGAAGAGGTCAATCCCTTGTGCACAAAGCGGGCGGTCGGGCCGATATTTTCACTGACGTTGGTCAGAAAAGCGATTACATCGTGCCGGACCTCCTGCTCGACTTCCAATATGCGCGCGACCTGGAAAGACGCCCGCGATTCGATTTCACGGAAGGCTTCATCCGGAATTAATCCGCGTTGATGCTGAACCCGGCAGACTTCCAGCTCGACTTTCCACCAGGTGGCGTATTTATTTTCGTCTGACCAGATTTGGCCCATTTCCGGGCGGGTATAGCGTGCTATCATCGCTTATTCCAGTACCAATTGAGTGCCCATTTCACGATTACCACGCAGAAATTTGATCCTGATCTTGTCGCCTGACTTCAGGAACTTTTCCTGAATAATGGAATAAATTTCCTCCTTACTGGCAATCTTGCTGGCATTGATTTCGGTGATGACATCGCCGACCTTGAGGCCAGCCCGTTCGGCTGAACTGCCACTTTCCACCCGCGTCACGATAATACCGGTACTCGATGGCAGGTTGAGATAACGGGCTAAAAACTGATCAACATCCTGTAGTTCCCAGCCAATTCTTAGCGAACGATCGATTTTCCCGTATTTTTTCAGCTCGGCTACCACCGCCTTAACGCGCTCGACCGGAATGGCAAAACCGATCCCGATTGAACCTTCGCTGAACTGACTGCCGGTGAAAATGAAAGTGTTAATGCCGATGACTTCGCCGTCGGCGTTGACCAGCGGTCCGCCGCTGTTACCGGTATTGATAGCCGCGTCGGTCTGAATCATGTCCTGATAAATTCGGCCATTCTGCTGAGGCCCGAAATCGAGATCGATTCCCGAGACGATTCCGACAGTAGCAGTTGGTTTGTAATTGATGCTGAAAAGACCGAAAGGATTTCCGAGAGCCACTACCCATTCGCCGATCATCACATCATCGGATGATCCGAATTTGGCGTAGGCAAACGACTTGCCTTCAATCTTGAGCAGGGCGATATCCGAAACGTTGTCGATACCGACTAATTTGGCTTTGTATTCCTTGCCGCCCATCAGAGTGACTACGATCTCTTCGGCGCCGTCAACTACATGGGAATTGGTAACGACGTATCCATCCGCGCTGATGACGACGCCTGAACCGAGACTTTTCACCCGGCGACGATGAATCTGATCCGGAAATAGCATACTCCAGAGCGGATCGTTAAAAAAGGGCGAAGTCACATATTCCTGAATGGCGGTAACATTGATACCTGCTACAGCCGGATTGACCCTTTCAATCGCCCTTGTAATGGCCGTCTGGCGGGAATTGCTGATAGCCTGCTGAACGGCAGTGTCAGTCTGAGCGAAACTCAGACTGATTATAATGCCTAAAAACAGCGCGCTCAGCGGCTTTTTCATTTTTCGACCTTTTTCCAATCTTCCAGAAACTTGTCAATCCCCTTATCTGTCAAGGGATGTTTGACCATTTTTTCCATAACATTAAAAGGAATTGTGCAGACATGCGCTCCGATCATAGCCGCATCAACAATATGCAGAGGATTACGGATACTGGCGACAATGATTTCGGTCTCGATCCCGTAATTATCGAAAATGGTCTTGATTTGCTGAATCAGTTCCATACCCACCAAATGAATATCATCCAGCCGACCGACGAACGGACTGACATAAGTGGCGCCGGCTTTGGCCGCCAGGAGCGCCTGCAAAGGCGAAAAGATCAGAGTCGTATTGGTACGGATACCCTTTTGGGTCAGCATCTTGATGGCTTTCAGACCTTCCAGTGTGATGGGAATTTTGATGATGATATTTTTATGTAAAGCCGCCAGGTCTTCGGCCTCGCGCACCATGCCTTCGGCGTCCAGACTGACGACTTCGCCGCTGACCGGGCCGTTGACGGTTTCACAGATTTTAAGCAGAATTTCTTTGAAGTTTCCTTTTTCCTTGGACAACAAAGAAGGATTGGTGGTGACGCCATCCAGAAGTCCCCAGGACTGAGCTTTTTTGATTTCTTCGAGATTAGCAGTGTCAATAAACAATTTCATTTCTTTTCCTCCAGATATTTAACATTCCATAGCACCAGCCCCTGCGCCGGAGCTGTGTAAACTTGCATTTCAGGGCTATTATTTCCAAGAAGATTCTTGAAAGCCGCAATCGGATATTTACCTCGCGCAATTTCCATCATTGAGCCAACCAGCATCCTGACCATGCCGTGTAAAAAGCGGTTTGCGGTGATCGTATAAATCAGTTGCCCTTCGTTTTTTCCCCAGCTCGATTCAATAACCGTACACACTTTATTTTCGGCTTCGGTCGAAGCCCGGCACAGCGCCGTAAAATCGTGTTCGCCCACTATCAGCGCGGCGCAATTTTGCAGTAGTTCTAGCTCAAATGGGAAAGTGACCAGCCAGACATAACGACGCATGAAAACAGCGGGCTGCAGGGCTATTTGGTAACGGTAAGTCCGGCGGGTGGCCGCAAAGCGGGCATGAAAATCAGCCGCGACTTCCCGACATTCATCTACGTAAATATCATCCGGCAGGGTCGCGTTCAGAGCCTTGTGAACAGTTAGGGCGGGTAAGTCTGTGATTAGATCGAAATGGGCGGTTTGGCGTCTGGCATGCACTCCGCTATCGGTACGACCGGCTCCAATAACCGCCACCGGTTGATTACGATTCAAAGGTTTTAAGGCTTCCTCGATCTCGGCTTGTATCGAACGGTCTTTGAGCTGGCGTTGCCAGCCACAATAATTGGTGCCGTCATACTGTAATACTATCTTAAATCGGCGCGGCATCAGACTATCACCACTACCAAAACCAAAGCACCCAGACCAACTGCCAAACCAACCCAATCAACCGCCCGCCAGCGCAATTGACCAACGTAGGAGCGTTCGGCTTTTGGATCATAGCCGCGCACGGTCATGGCTTCAGCCAACACTTCGGCTCGCCTGAAACTAACGATCATCAAAGGAATCAGGATCATACGCAGTCGTTCGACTTTTGCCGCCAGGCTGGTTGGCCGTCGATTGATAAATATACGCCAGCTTTCATCCAGCCGCTGGTATTCTTCTCGCATCAGCGGGATGAAACGCACCGCGATGAAGATTATCTGAAACAGATCATCCACCGGCAAGCCGATTTTACGTAAGGGCTTTAAAAAATGGTAAAAGGCATCCAGCACTTCCAGCGCTTTTAGCCACTGGATCGCCAGCGTCATCAAGATAATTATATTCCCGATTCTGAGGGTAAATCCGAGAGGTTGCCAGAACAAAACCTGCCAGGAATCGCGCGGTTTATCAGCGAAAATGGTTGCCAGCAGGTGCGAACCGAATAGAATATGGATTATAAAAGTGAATGGTAGGAAGAACAACAGAATCCTGAGCGGTCTAAGATTAAACTTTACCATTCCGTGACGGATGATCAAGGCTGATCCCAAAACGAGCAGGATGCCGAGCTGAATATACCAATCGGAGAAACTGAAGATGCCGACCGCGGCTCCAATCAGCCATACAAGTTTCACTCTCGGATCTACATGCCGCATTTTAAAAATTAATATTCAATGAAAAAGACAATCCGTCATTGGTAGGACGCAAGGCCGAATCAATATCGAGATCCCTGCTTTCCAGACGACCCTGAGTCAAAACCATAATATCCAGCATGCTGATGATCCGGTTGGCTACCAATCCGGCGATTGCGAAGGAGGCATTCCGCAGAGCCGTAGCGCTCTTGATACGTGATTTATCGAAGGAACGGCGTGAAGATTCGCTATCCCAGGCCCAGTAATATTCAGGAGTCAGCGGATATAGCAGATTGACAGTACGGTAACGCAGTTTCTGGTCGTTGTACTCGTAAATATTATCGTAGTTGCCTATATCGGTGAAATAGTACTGGTCTTTGCCCTTGGGATCAATGCCGGCATGGGTGGCGGCATAGGCTTTCATGTCATTCTCGACTGCGGTTCCGTACCACTGAAAAGCCAGATAAGTCACCCACAGAGCTATTTCCGAAACATTGAAGCTGTAACTCCGTTCGACGTAACCCAGATGACGTTCGCCCCAGCCCGGCAGAATAGCCGAGCGTAATAATAACAAGCGGGCTTGACCCTGCGTTAATTTGGGGAGAGTATCCGGCTGGGCAATGGCGGTGGTGTCAGTCTGAGCCATAACAACCGCGGTCAGACTTAAAATCATAAGTAATGCTACCAGACTTCGACGGATTAATGTTTTCATGCTTTCCTTCTTTTTATCATTGAATAGCCAAGTAATAGCAATGCCATTATAACACACAATCCGGCTGGCCAGTTCCCGTATTTTACAAAAATTGTGGTCGGTTGCCCTTGAGACAAGGTCGCTGACAACCACCCGGCTCGCCCAAATGCCAGGTATTGGACGTTGCGTCCATACTGATCCAGAATCAACGAGACTCCGGTATTGGCCGAACGCACAACCGGAATATGATTTTCGATAGCCCGGAAACGCGCGATCTCAGCGTGCAGGAAAGGCGCCGAAGCATTCCCGAACCAGGCGTCATTCGAAACGATCACCAGCAATTCCGAACCCAGGCGGGCCGCTTGCCTGACAAGGGCTGGGAAGGTCGATTCATAGCATACCACCGCATTGAAAGTCAGGACAGTATCGCAAGCCGTTTGACGGTCAGTTTTGAGCGGAATGTGGAAAACCTTCATGTCACTGCCGGCTTCAAAATTGCCCTGTCCAAGATTGAGATTGTTCAGTTCGGGAAAAAAGTGGGAGAGCGGAATGTATTCACCGAACGGTACCAACTGTATTTTACGATAATCTTCAATCTCATCCGAATTCGGGCGGAGCAGAAAAGCCGCATTATAGTACCTATATCCCGGATCCGGATGACCATCAAAATCGGGCACGCCGGTTAGCAGGTTAACGTCCAGAGTTGTGATGTGCTCACGAATTCTGTCCAACGCGCCGCGATAATTACGTCGCAGGAAAGTAGGGGTGGCGGTTTCCGGCCAGACCACCAGATCAATCTGCCGAACGGCGACCGAATCGGTCAAATCGTGAAGCAATTGCATATTGCTCTTAAAAAAATCCTGATCCCATTTGGCATTCGGATCGACGTTGGGCTGAATCAAACCGACGCTGACCGAACGCCGATCGCTATTATGGCTGGATGTTTTCAATACGATTCCGCCATAGACCGCCGGGATTAAAAACAGGGTCAGGATAACGGCTACCCGCTTAGATACCTGGCGATAATCGCCGATATTCTCCAGTAGCCTAAAAATCAATACATTGATGACTACAATCCATGCCGAAATCCCATAGGAACCCACGAGTGCGGCAGACTGGATCAACTGGATGGCTTGGGTCTGGGTATAGCACAGATTGTTCCAGGTAAATCCCAGCGTACCGAAAGTGCGCAGGTATTCGACTGCCGTCCAGACGATCGGAAACGACCAGATCCCGACCTTGCGTCCGAGACGTCGGCCGATAAAACCTATGGATAAACCGATCACAGCATAATTAAGCGCTAAAAAGAGAACTGATGAAAGCATCGAGAGCGTCGCCCAATACCAGTCTGTGCCCTTGTTAA
>Ga0172381_10002091_pt1 | contig 22663 bp, 41 predicted proteins | sample Leawel6488metaG_FD_119754 | JGI IMG/M metagenome (GOLD analysis project Ga0172381, IMG submission 119754) | Leachate microbial communities from a municipal landfill in Southern Ontario, Canada - Leachate well 64-88 metaG | ecosystem: Engineered > Solid waste > Landfill > Unclassified | place...
ATGCAGCTAGCCCCGTCTTGATGGCTTCACCAATCGATGTGCCTAGGTTACTTCCGTTCGATTTCCACCATTCCGCTACTTTGTCATAGATCCATTTTCCGAGGTCTACAACCCCTTTGACCACAGAATGCGCAAAACTCTCGCCAAGTTTCTTCGGGCCGTCTGAGGCGATCCATGTGCTCCACCCGGTCTCTATTTTCTCATAGATGGATTTTGCATAGTCTGTGATTTGCCCGAGGCCAGCCTTGATTTTGTCGCCGATCTCTTTTCCAGCCGTGGCGAAATCGACAGAAGAAAGCCCTGCCTTGAACTCTGTCCAAAATTCTTTCAGTTTGTCGAGGCCGCCCTTGATCTTCTCAGAGATCGAGCTTCCCGCGCCCGACCAATCAACCGATGTTAGATAATTCCAGATGGTAGAACCGATATCAGCGAGCGCGGTGATAGCGTCCCTGATCGCGGTTCCGATCTTGAAGCCGACCGTCCCCCAATCGATACCGTCAAAATATCCTAAGATAGTGCTACCAACGTCGGAGAGCTTCGCTATGGCAGAATCCCATGCCGCCACCAGGGAGTCCCACACGCCCCCCCAATCGATGTTCTTGAAATCTTCGTATAGCCCCTTTGCGATATCAGAACCGAACGCGAAGGCAGACTTCAGAGCTTCCATCGCAGCCGCTCCGGCGGTAGCTGCGTAGCCTTTCAGGGCTTCCCATCCAGCCCCAATGGCCTTGACTATATCCGATCCGACGCCTGACCATTTTATATTCTTGATATAATCTACTGAGCTTGAAAATGCGGTCTTGAGCCTGGTAGCCACCGCACTGAAATCGCCCTTCTTGATGGCTTCCCAGCAATCGGAAGCTACGGATTTCAACCCATTGAGTGCATCAGATCCAATCTTTCCGAGGGTGGTAAACTTGGATGGATCCGCCGCGAGCCCGATAGCGGCGAGTCCCGCGCCTATGAGGAGCAGCGGAGCTGCCAAGGAAGCGGCCAGCCCGGCCACAGAAGCAACAACGCCCGCGACCATCGAGGCGAATCCTGTCAGCGTTCCTGTGACCATCGCGGCCACTGATGCCAGAGCGCCCGCTGCCATTGTCGCATAGCCTGCCAGTGTTGCACCAGTCATCATTCCGAGCCTGAGTGCTGCATTCGTAGCCATTGAACCGAATGCAGCCGCCACACTAGCCACCATCGATAGCGCAGACGCCACCGCGCCCAATGCCATAGCGGCAAACTTTCCTATTGTGCTGGTTGCCATCATGCCCATGTTGGCGGCGGCGGTCGCTGCCATAGCGGCATATCCTGCCAAAGTAGTTTCTACCGTTAGGGCCATGCTGGCCACTGCTGCCAGCCTCATCGACAGCCAGGACGCGATAGCCTGCGCCTTCATGGATGCCCACGACGAAACGGACGCCGCGACCATCGAGGCAAAGCCAGATACGTGTGCGGCCACCATAGCAGCGATAGAAGCCGCCGTACCTGCCACCATCGAGGCAGCAGAAGCAATGACGCCCGCTGCCATCGACGCGGCGACGGGAACCAATGCCATTAGGCCCGCGCCAAATACCGCAATGCCCGCACCCGCTGCAAGCCCGGAAACGGCGGACTTGATTTTTTCGACAGTTATTCCTATCTGCGCGCCCGCTGCGGAAAAATCGCCCGCTGAAAGCGCTTCGATGAAAGAACGGATGGCAGGGGCCCCTGTAGATGAGAACCACTCGAACGCGCTCTTCAGTGTCGGAGCGAGCTTGCCGCCTATGAGATATGCCAGGCTGGAAGCCGCCCCCCATGCGGCATCCATCGAGCCCTTCAGATTGTCGAGCATCATCTTGGCCATGCTCTCAGCCGAGCCCGTGCAATCCTCCAGCCCATTTCGGAATGTCTCTATCCCGGATGTAGAGCCTGCCAGCCCATACAGCAGGCCGCCTTCAGCGCCAAATATTTTCGTGAACGCTGCCAATCCCTGGCCACTCTCATCTGCAGATTGCCGCAATTTCTTCAGAACTTCTGTGAAATCCTGCGTCCTTGGGTCCACATCCGCCATGCTCAGGCCGATAGAGCCAAGCCCATCGGTGAGCGTCTTGGTGGGGGTGAGGAGAGTATTGAACATCCCCCGGAGGGCCGTTCCTGCTTTTTCTCCCTTGATGCCAGACTGAGAAAACTGCTCCAGGCATGCTACTACAGTTTCTAGGGAAACACCCGCAGCGGATGCGGTTGGTCCGACCTGCTGCATGGCATAGTCCAGATCGCTCATGCCGAGGGCTGATGAGGCGCAGGCCTTGGCATAGATGTCCGAGACATTTCCAGTCTCTGACATGCCCTTTCCAAACATATTCAGGGCACTCATGACCATGCCGCAAGAGGCATCGAGATCGTAGTTAGTTGCCGTTGCCAGGGCGAGCATCGGACTGAGATCCGCCGCGCTGGCAGTGGCCACATCAAAGCCTCCAGCGGCCAGATTGGCACATGCCTGAGCAATCTTCGTCGGGTCGAAGGCGTTTGTATTGAGTTGGCCGAGTTCGTCAGCCAGGCTCATCACATGTTCTTTGACGCCTGTGAAAGACTCTTCAATGGACTTGCCACTCTTCGCAGCGATCGCGGACAGATCCATCTTGGATGCAGCATCAGCCGCGGCGCTCTCAACGTCCATGAACGTCTTGACGCCCACAGTAGCGATGCCAGCCAGTGCAACGCCAGCGGCTACGGCGCCGGTTGCCATGGCCGCCCCGATGGCTGAGCCCATCGCCGTGGCCTTCCCACCAATGCTAGAGCCAAAGCTAGAGAACCGGCCTTCAGCTTCGCCTAGCCCCTTGTCGAACTGCGACTTGTCGAGCCGGAGCACGGCCCCAAGGTCCCCTACTTGTAGCATGATAGTATCATCCTAAAATTGATTGTATAGTTGATTGTTCAGAAGTGGCCGAGCGCCTTGGCTGTGGCTATTGCCTTGGCGGTCTTTGCATCCGGCTTTTGCTTGCCGGTGTCAGGATCGATTTTTGGAAAAGTTTGTTCGAAAGTTGGAAACTCTTTTGCGAAGGCGAGCGAGGAGAGCCTTCCAAGGATGTAGGTCTGCCGATTCTGTTCTTCTCTCGTGGTATTGTAGGCCTCAACTTTCCAGTTGATCTCTACCGGGGTTGAGCTGAGATATTCCTCAGCACTCATCCCCAGGAGGCCTATACAGAGCTTTGGGGTTTCTCGGTCCCATTCGTCCCAGGTCCAGCCAGCCCTTCGTCCGCTAGCTTCTTGGCCGCCCTGGCCTGAGCGAGAATCCGAGCCTCGTTGATGAGGGCGTATTCCTCCACTTTCGTCTCGTGGCTCTTCTCCGCTTCCTTCTCCTGAGCTATCTTCCCCTTCTCCTGAAGCTTTTTTGCGGACGCTCCGAGCACGTTGAGGGCCAGTGCATCAGCCAGCAGCTCCATGAGAGCTTCCTGCTTCTCTCCTGCATCAGCTTCGCCCTGCTCCAGGTACTCCTGCCTGAGATCGGCTGCCTTGTCTGCATCGATCTTTGGGAAGCCAGACTGCTCCCACTCTAGCCCCTTCTCGATGAGGTAGATCTGCACATCCATGTCTCCCATGAGATCCAAGATCTGCATCGGGCTCTGGAATCGCTTGATCTTGCTACCCTCTGGCAAGAACTTCTTGGGGCCGTTGTTCCTGATGTCCTGCTGTTGCTTGTTTTGGTACCTCAGATGATATTCCTTATCGCCTACGGCGAATGATGTAGATACTGCCATATTTTTTTTCAGCTCCCTCGATTATTACTTCCTTCCAGCTCGCAGAATTTTGTTCATCATCTTGTTGAGCTTCGCATCAACGCGTTCGTCGATGATCCGATTCAGCATTTCGATACTATTCGGAAACGTGCATACCTGGAGAACGATCTCTGCGCCGGGTTCTCCTGGTGTGTTTTGTTGTCGGACAACGCCGCCCTTGTCTGATTCATTTCCCATATTTTTCCAGCTCCCTCTAATATATTCACTGATTATTATCAATATGTTTCTAGCCTAAAAAGTATAGCTGAGGGAGCCCGCTCGGCTCTTGGTAGAGCTTCATCCCGGACTTGCCTCAACTAATTACGTGCCAGAGCGGATACTTCGCCCCGACCACTGACAAGCCAGCCTTCAGCAGATCTGCAGGGCCACCCTGCCAGTCCACGCTCTCGATTTTTCCGAAGCCAACGAACATGTCTCCGGTGCTGATGTAGTCTCCATAGAACCGGAAGGCCACGGTTTCGCCCTGGAGGGTGTCGAAGTCGATCTCATCCAGGCCGCCTGCCAGGGTGTACGGGCCGGAGTCAGCTACTATACCGGAACCATCCTCCCCGGACGGCAATTCGGCCCGGAGTCCGAGGGCCACAAATTCGGCCTTCTGGTTTAGGGCCGCAACTACCTGTAGAGCGGTGCTGATCGGGCTGCCCATATCGGTATCGAGGACGACTACTATGTCATCATCGGCGACGGTGATCGCTAGGGCTGCTGCATCAGTGTCTTGGAAATCGACGGTAGCGCCGTTCCCGGCCAGGCCGCCTGGCTCGTGAATGACCCTGATATGGCTGTTGGCTGCACCGCCTGAGCTCGTGACCTCGGCGCACTCTTTCCCGTAGAAGCACGAGAGCGAGCTGCTCCAGTCCTGTATAGTGCCCTTTCTACGAACCGACGTGTTCCCGAAAACGGTGCATTCCTGCTGCGTGCGCTTTTTGGTGAGCTTGTTTTCTGCGCATCCCAGGAGGATAGTAGGTGTCAGATACTTCCCGCTTAGGCATTGGACAGTATCATCGCTATTGAGCGGCGTTGTAATCTCGATGTAGCCCGCGCCGTACCAAACGGTGTATCCTGTGGCTGCGATTGTCACCCACTCGCCCGCGCCATGTACCTTCTTCTGGATTACCGGCGCGGCGGTATCGGTCATGATCCGCTTTGCGGCGGCGGTGATCCGATAGATAGTATAGCGAGACTTGAAGCCCCAGCGGGCCGAGTACAGGTTCACCTCCTGCATGGCCTCGGCGGAGTAGCTGCTCTCCGATCCGGCCCCGTGTAGCACCTGCACATAGGATCCAGGAAGAGGATTAAGGGTCATGCTCTGCCCTCAACTGATGACAATTCCACCAGAAACACTGAGAGATACTTCCATGGTCTGTTCATCTGCCGGACCGCCTGGGAATGAGAGCTGAGAGATTCCTGCCGTGGCGGTGAAGGTCATGCTGCCCTTGGTGACGACGTACTGTACCTGAGTATTGTTCTGGTCACTGGTGAGGATCGCTTGCTGGCCGGGATCGGCAGGATCGTAGACGAACGTCAGGCTCAAATCAGCATCTTCCAGCAGCCCCATCCTGCGAATAGCATCGTCATCATCGCAGGTAATCTCCTTTTGATTCCGCTTTTTGACGGGCTTTGCGTCCTTCAATCCCTTTGCAGCGGTGCCACCGACCGTGACACCTAAACTGGCCCTTTCGGGTGCGAGTACCATATCTGTATCACTTCCAAAATTATCTCACTTTCGTGAGAACAAAATCAACTGAGAATCGGTATACCGGCCCGCCGCCCGTCTGGAGGTCCTCTGAGCCGGTCACGTTGCTTGGCTGCGATCGGGTTGTGCGGCAGATCACATAGCCGCCGATTGTGGCCAGGTCGAGCGCCTGCCTGATCGCCTCTGCGTTCTCGCCCGCCGTCTTGATGCTCGTGTTCCGGGACTGGATCTGCAGGCCGGGGTAGTCTATCGAGCCTGTTGCATCATAGTGGACAGGCTCCTGACCAGATAGAGGGATGATAGCGACGCAATTGAGCGGGCTCGCTGGGAACTGGTAGGCGAAAATGTCGGTGCCGAACGCCGTGCCGAAGCCGCCTGCAATCAGAGCGGCGGTGATGGCTGAGATGAGCGTCATTGCGGGATCTCCTTGGCAAGCACCTCATCCAGCTTCTTGCGGATGCCTTCCGGGCCGGGATCCAGGTGGACCTCGGTGCCGTGCTTGGTGATGAGGGCATATCCCGGCGAGTTTTCCTTCATGGCGCCACGACCTCGCCCAGATTCAGATTTGTATATCTGATTTCAAATGAGATGATAGAATCAATAGCAGTCATCATGAGCCATTGCTCGCTTCTGAGGACTACGTACTTTTCATCGTAGTCTTCTAGAATGCCCTCTGATCCAGCCTTGTTGCCGCCCGGCGTTGGCTGCACTCCGATGAAGATCAGCCGGCCCTTGGCGGACTTCAGAAAGTCATCCAGAATGCGACTCACGCCCTCACGAATCCCGCAGCTATTGCCCATCCAACCAGGACCACGCCCGCGCCGATGAGCACCATTTCTGCGTAGTCATGCATTTTCAGGCGGCCAATTTCTTCATCATGCCGATCTATTGTCTTGCATTTTCTACAGATCTCAGCTTCCATGTTCTTTGTGCGCTCGTCTATCCTGGCGAGCATGGCTTCTGAGGAGTCTGGCATGGCCAGATCCTCAGCTCAATATGGTGCCGAACTTGCCTTGCATCGCTAGGAGATGAGCTTGTATATCTCTTGCCTGCTCCTTGATTTGAGTCCATTCCTCTTCGGAAAGCTTGCCGTCCTCGCCCGCCTTGGCGATGGTGATCATGAGCTGCCCGACATCGACCAAAACATCAGCCACCATGCTCAGGCCTTCCAGCGCCTTGCCGATGTAGGCCTTCCCTACAACTCCGCCCGCTGCTATGGCAATTGCCATGATGGCCGATACGGCTCCAGGAACGTCTACTGTGCTGATATCCATCTATTCCACCTCCTCGGCCCAGCCTTCCTCAATCAACCTCTTAGCTCGCCCTTCTGTCAGCTCGTGTCCGCCTGGCATCGATCCGATCTTGTAGCGAGCACCACCGATCAATACCGTCTCGAAGAATTTGTACGGTTCGTGCATCAGAATTTCTTTCATCAGTACCACACCATAGTTTCATTGATGATTGTCATATTTTCTAAGTTTCCAGTTCCGCCCACGCTCGTTTTATTCAAGGCGGCGGGCGGTGATTCGGAGAAGTTGAGCAGCTTCTCGGGCACGCCCACCGGGGCCTCTGCGTCTTGATCGATGATTTCATTCTCAGAATCGAGATATCCAATCCCCTGCATGTCCCATCTTGTTCCCCTCCCCAGCTCTGGGTTGGTTGCATCGATGGCTTTTGCAGATTCGACCATGGTGCCGCTCAGAGACATCTTGCCGGGCAAGGGGGCGGTCTTGATGAGATCGGATGGTAGGGCTATTGAAGATCCCACTAGGGCCACCAGGACGAGAGAGAGAAAGAGCTTCATTTCTTCCGCCTCAGAGTGCTCAAATTGGCAAAGCCCGGCACACCTTCTTTTCCTCGCCGCCTCATCTCTTCCAGCTTGGCCTTCGGATCGTATCCGTAGCATTCGATCCACTCTATCCTGGTCAGAGTCTCGCTGTTATCGGGCGTGATGTACATCAGATTCTCACCCTCACCGATCACCCCCGCCGGCAACCGGAACTCGAAGCCAGTTGGTAGGACGCATCCGCATGCCTGGTCGGAGGTCCCGAAATCCTCAGGGACTGGTGTATTTGGTGCTCCACAGCTCTTGCAGAGAAATTTCTTGCACGCCGTTGGCAGGGCCGTTATGGCCCCACAGCCGGCGCATTTGTAATCTGTCATTTTCAGCCCTCTTTCTTGACGTAACTCTCTTCGAAAATCGATCGATCACAGGGATATCTTTCGCCCCTGATGCCTACTATGAGATAATCTCCGGCTTTCCCGGTGTGCCTGCCTTCCAGGGTGTCGACTATGAATTCCTCTTGGATCTGCATTGCCTTGATAGGTATCGGTTTCTTCGCATATTGGTCGATATCTTGGGGCAATTCTGTATTTGTCAGGTCTATCATTTTCAGTCCTCTTGTTTGCGAATTATAGTTTTTCTGGCTATTGTTTCGGGATGTATCACAGCTTGACGGCGCTCGATGCGTATCTTCAGCCAATCCAGATCTGAAGAGCTGAGGCCCTGCAAAAGCAAGTCCCAAAAATCCCTTTCGGCAGCGCTCATCTCAGTACCGCATCCAGCCGCTTTTGCGCCATGTCTACCGCTTTCTTCTGGTTGCCATTATAGGCATTTTCCAGATAGTGATCTTCCCGGCCTTCTCGGGAATGTTGATTGGTGGGATCCGGGTGCTGCAGCGCGTCCTCATGCTGCCGGCACGCATATGGGCCGGTGTAGAAAATGACGACTGCCATCTCTGAAGGCCGATCGAGAATATCGCCCTTGCTTTCCAACTCGCCTGAGGCGTGTGGCACCTTCTCGTTGGATTCAGCCAGGATAATCTCGGCTGCGTCGTGCAGTGCGGCCATCCCCTCTCGCTTGGCGAGCTGCTTCGCAAGAGCGTCATTCCAGCTCATAGCGCCACCTCTCGGAACCAGACGACGCCATCCAGATCGGGCACCTTGGAGACGGCTATTATCGGCCAGTCCTTTCCGTCGAAAGTGATTATCTCATCAGCTTGAACCGCCTCTATGCAATTCATCGTGGCTTCTGAAACGACATTAGCGCCCTGCGAATTGCGTACCACCCGCCTCTTTTCCACCCATCTGCACTTGATGGCGGTCGAAGACCAGGATTGATCATAGCCGTCATGCGTCGTCTTCTGCTTCCAGGTGGCATCCTGCTCCATTGGGATGGGCGGCTGAGTCATCTGATAGTAGCCCCCGTGTAGCGCCTCATGATCTGCCTGGCCCGGAATGAGAGCATGGTAGTCGGTGCCAGGTAGCTCTCTGAGAGCCCGCTGCCTGATCCGAGCTGGACTTGCGTCACACCCTGCTCCTGATTCTTGCGCCGCCAGGATGCGCCCCACTCCAGGATAGCGATAGCCTCTTCCAGGCAGGCCCGTTTGACCGAATCCGGGATAATCGGTAGCTGCGTGCCGCAATCATAGTCTAGAATTTCGCCATCTATGACCCTCGGGAATTCCAGCACCTGGGTCAGTCCGTCGCTGTTGGCGTCTTTCTGGCTGCCATTCTCGATATACTGCTCTTCATAGCGCCTGCCCCTGAGTGGCAATGCATCTATGTGCCTGGTCGCTTCGGCACAATACCAAGCCTGATCTGCTGTCGCGGCTGCCTTCAGAACGATAGCCGAAGCTCGCTTGTCGCCGCCGATCAGGGTTTCAAGCTCGGCATCGGACTCGATATACGAGTCCGAAAAGGCAGTATCACTCATATCTTCTCGATGACTTCTTCAATCGGTTTTACTTCGATGGCAGCAGCGCTAGTCAGCTCCGCCTTGCTCGTGAACCCAGCCCGCTTCCAGACAGGCAGCGGATTGGCGATTTCGACGAGCTTCGGCGATTCTTCAGTGCCTTGGTCAACCGTGATTTTGCTATCATCGATCGTGGCAAGCTTTGCCAGATCGGCTTTTGCTTGATCTGCATGCTCCGGCATGGCAAGCAAATTGTCGTAGTCCGCCTTTGTCAACGGCCCATTTGGATATCCTCTCATGTGGTTGCCTCACGAAAACGTATAGTGCCTATTGATTTTCTTTATGATTGCTAAAAACGGCAGATGTGATTCATATTTTTTCAGTTGATCCATTAGCACAATAGAACCTGTGAAGGTCACATGCTTCTCACCACTGAGCTCGAAATGGATCGTGAGATACTGAGTGCCTTTCTTTTGGTGGCTATCTTTGATCTTGTAGCCCGTGACGAGGACCTCTTTGTTTAGGATCTCGTCGTCGGAGCTTGTCACCATCAAAGGCTTCTTCCTCAGCGAAATCTCCAAACTTTTCAGGCATGCGCAAGTCCCAAAGACTGCTTAAAATTGTGGCTATTAGCCCACAAGAGCCACCCATTGGTCGAAGCGATTGAGGATCGGTATTGGTCTGCCGTAATTTCGCATCTGGCCAACTGCCTAGGAAGTTCCTGCATCCTGCGCTTGATTCGCTTGGCCGTGGTTTTTCTGACTAGAATGTGATCAGGGAAGTGCCGATAGCCTAGGAAGTCTATGCCCTGACGAACTGGAAAGATGTCATTCTTGCTCAGCTTCAGAGCTAGTTTTTCATCCAGGAAACTCTCAATCCCTTCCGCCATCTGGCCCAAGAATTTCTTGTCCTGGTGCAGCAGGATGAAGTCATCGCAATATCTGATGTAGTGCCTGATTTTGTGCTCGTGCTTTAGGTATTGATCAAGTTCGTTCATGTAGAGGTTGCCTAACCACTGGCTGGTGTAGTTCCCGATAGGCACGTTCTTACCCCCTGGAATGCTGTAGATGATATCTTCCAGCAGCCAGAGAGTATCCGGACACTTGATCTTCCTCTGAACTATTTCGTAGAGAATATCGTGATCAATCGAGGGGTAGAACTTGCGAATGTCCATCTTCAAACAGTAGGATCCAGGACCCGTCGCTCGGATGAAGTCCATGGTCCTTCGACTTGCGGCATGGATCCCTTTGCCGATTCTGCATGAATAGGAATCATGAATGAAGAGACTATTCCATATTGGCTCAAGAACATTCATTAGAGCATGCTGCACCACCCTATCAGGATTGAATGGGAGCTTGTAGATTATCCTCTGCTTTGGTTCATAGATTGTCTTTTCGATATACGGCGATGTAGTGAACGTCTTCTCGACCAGTGAGTCTCTGATATTGAAAATGTTCTCATCCAAGTCATCATCGAAGCGACTGATAGTATTCTGCCAGTTCTTGCCCTTCTTGGCCTTCTTGTATGCCAGATAGATGTTATTCAGATCAGTTATCTTACTCCAGAGACTTCCGTGTCGCTTCATAATGGTTTTTGAGAAGAGCAACGTTCCGCAATGTACTAGCTGCGCTTCTCCTCCGTTGTGTATTTTGCCTTTCGACAAGGTTGGCGAGTTCAGCCAGGAGTTACTCTCCGCGATTTTCCCGGATCTGTGCAAAAGTGGCAACCGATATTCGAATTCGAATCTGTCTGCCGATTATTCGCATTACGTGACTGTGAACCGCAATTAGCGCTGTTATTCCAATTGCCGCCTGCGATCAGCGTTTAACTCGTCCAACCCATAACATTTTCATGTTATTGTAATTCTATGCGACTTCCGACCTCCGACTAAGCGGGCTCCGCGCAAAAGCGGCAACCGATACTCGAATACGAATCCGCCCGCCGATTACCCGCATGACGCGACCGCGAACCGCAATCAGCGCCGTAATTCCAATCGCCGCCCGCGAGCAGCGCTGCCCCGTCCGGAACCCCCCCCTGACCATAGAATGACCCCGATCCTGCGCCGCCCCCTGCAACATCATACCAGGAATACGCTTCGATAGCAGCAACATCCGCGCCCGAAATATACGGTATAAGCGTCTGTAGCCAAGTCCACCAGACTCCGCCTAGGTCCTCTGCCCCGATGTTTGAAATGATCCTCCTGGAGCCTGTATCTGAGTGACCTCCGCATGTCGTTGGGTTTGCCGACCCCGATATGTTCGTCTCTTCTGGAGATCCAGTGAAAAGCACCGTAAACTCATTATCGGACAGCATCCGGGCGCCAATCGCCTTCAGATCGTTCTGGAAATTGTACCAGTCACGAGAGACACTCGCAGCAGCGGCGAATGCAGATGCCGTGTTTGCTCCCGTGCTCGACGCTGGATAGATCGCCTGCCACACCGACAGGTAGTTGATTGTATCAAAGTCCGTCTTGCCTGCCCAGACCATCCCTGCCTGCGGGCCCGAGGAGCGGTGCTCCAGATCCCAGACAGATCGTGGTAGGATATCTCCAGCCAGGTAGCCGGTGAGAGCATGGCCGCTAATCGTGCCGACCGCGACACATTCGCAGTGGAAGCCGCCGACCTTGCGAGAGTTATCTGCGGTGTAACCCGCCGGATAGGTTGTCGCTGCTGAGAGGACAACCACTGGCGTATAGCCGCTCACAGGAACGCAGGCATAGATGTAGAAGTCCTTTCCTGCCCGGTTGGCTGCCGTCGCATACTGCGCATCGTCCCAGTTGGCGGCGGTATCGAGATCTAGCTCTACGGCTGCTTCCAGTTCATAAGCATGCGCGCCCGCGCCGCCGATATTCACAAGCACGTGGCTGGGCGAGAGCACGGTTCTTCTGTTGGCCGCGGTGTCGCTGCCTTTGTTCCTCCACATTCGGTTCCGGGCATAAAAGGTATCCATCCGGGCCGGCAAGCGATTCAAAAACCCCATCAGTTCATCCCCTCAAACATAATCAAAATGTCATTGCTCGTAGAGAGCACTACTTCTATGATATTTTCATCTGAAACAGAATTCGGAAAACCCAATTGACCTACCCCCGCGATTGCTACGAAGATCACAGATCCCTTCACGACCACATATTCACACTGCGTATTATTCCGGTCACTGGCGAGGATCGCCTGCTGGCCGGGATCGCCAGGGCTATGAAGCAGAGTCAGAGAAAGATCCGCATCCTTCAGAAGCCCCATCCTTCGGATTGCGGTTTCATCGTCGATGATGATCTCTTTCTGAGTGCGTTTTGAGACGAATTTCGCGTCCCGCACGCCAACGACCAAGATATCGTCCACAAGCACCTCATCCAGCGATGCGCGCTCTGCTATTATCGGCATCGATTTTACTCACCCGCCGAGCTCTTCTGCTATCAGTTCGAGCAGCTCATTAGTGGTTTCCTGGCCGTTTCTCGGGACGGCAAGGTCGGCTGCCATGGTGGCAACATCTTCCACCAACGCACGCAAATATTGAGTGTTAGTATCCAGATCGCCTTCTTCGACTGCCATTATTATACCTCATGAAGTTTATTATACATAAAATAATTTAGCCGGACTTTTCCGGCTTCTTGGGCTTTTCGGGATCGGCCTTGGCTGCTTCCTGCTTCAGCTTGGTAACATCCTCGTATTCATTTGGATGTGCCTTGCATCGCCGGTACGCCTCAGAGCCAATCGGGACCTCATGGACGATGTTATTCGCCTTGGAAAGGATGAGTGCAATTCCACTATCCGTCATCCTTTCACCTTCATGATGGCAAGCTTCCCGACCATGTAGCCGGAACTGATCTGAAGGTATCCGGTAGAATTCTTGAACCTGGCAGATTCCAGAGGCCCAAACCAATAGACGCCTGCCGGGGTAGGGGCATCGAAAGAATAGTTGCCAATAGATGCTCGGAAGGCCGGCGGGTTATCTCCTGCTATGATGTCGAAGTAATCCAAGGTCGTGTTGTAGGAGCTGGTGAAATTGAAGCCCACTATCAAGACGTCATAGCCATCCGGCCAGTCGTAGTAGTTGATCGAGCCGTTGCTTAGGAGCGTGTTCCATGAGCCGGGCGCGCGGGCGAAGTCGTTTTCGCTGTCCAAAGAGCTTACGGCGGTGATCGCCGTATATGTGACCGCATTCGCACCGACTAGAAGCAGGAGGGCGACGATCATGCCAAAAATGAAGAATTTTCTCATCACATTCACCTCTACGAGAAGTTGCATGTCATGCACACGAGGTAGTCAGGCTGAACCACCTTGGCGCCAAATAGATTGTGACCCCTCACGATGTCTGCGAACTGTTTCGGGTGCCTGACAGTCTCGACCATTCCCAACTGTTCAGCAAAGGTAATGGCTTCGGAAGTGCCAGCGAGTATCTTGTATTTTGTTGATACTCCGCCAACCGTGGTACGAGGCACATTCTGAGAGACATAGATGTCAAATCCTGCCAGGTGGCCGATCCTGCCGTTTGCGGTGGCCCCTTCTGCGATGCCGGGCGCAGATGCGCCGGAGACGTGCAGCTCCTTGATCACAAGTGCTTCTGCCACAGGCGGTATAATGATCCATCGGCCATCAGTGGGTACGGACTTGTCAGACAGCTTTTGGCCGCAGTCCGCCAGCAGGTTGAAGATGTTCTGCACATCTCCGGCAGTGGCGTTTGGCGTCTTGGGTGAGGCATCCGACCCAACCAAGCTGCCTGCATCTGTGTATAGGGATGCAACGAACTGATCCATCTTGTCCTTCATCCGGTATCCAGCCTTTCGCATGAGCGGGCTGAGGAAGTCCCCGGCAGCCTGCTTGCTCTGCTTGTCGGTCACCAGGAAGCGGAAAGCCTTGTCCTCGGTGATCTCCAGGAGGGTTTCAGCATCATCCGGCGCAGTGGCATCTGCCATGTCGGTGCCGTCGACGTAATCTATTACCTCAACGTCACCAAGCCCGGTGATGTGCACCTTATCCCCTTTCTGAGATATGGTGCCCTCCCAGTTACGATTTACGATACCGGTCTGTGCATAAACCAGATTTTTCTGGGCGAAATCGAGAACCATCGATGCCCAGAATTCGCCTACGAAATTAGAAATTGGCATAAATCAACCTTCAACGACCCTTCCCTCTTTCATCGCCAGCAGGATCTCATCTTTGTTTTTAATTCGGTCACTGTGTGACATCTGGGCGATTTCAGATGTCTTCCACGTCCTTTTACTGGGTGCTGCTTGTACTCCCGGATTTCCTGCCCCCTGAGCGGCATTCTTTTCGGGCGGGAAAAACCCAACCAATTTAGACACGCTTGAGTCGATTCCTGCCTCATCCGCGCCAGTGACCAAATCCAGAGCATCGGCTACGGTTTTCCCCTCTGGTAATTTGATTTTGTTTTCAGCCACGAGAGCTTCGATCTTGGATCGCTTGAGAAGATTCAATTTGATCTTGGCAAGTTCCGCCTTGGCCTCATCTCGCTCTTGCTGAAGTAATTCCTCTTTGGTCCGCGCGGCATCGTCTGCATCCTTTTTTGCTTTCAGGATAGCTTTGACATCCTTGAGTTGGATGCCCAGACTTGAAAGGCCAAGCTCCCTCTCCAAGGTTTCTCGATCTGCTTTGAGTCGGTCTTTGACGATGGCATTGACTTCATCGTCTGTGTGCATTTTAGCAGGCGGTTGCGCTGGAGTATTCCCCGGCTGAGCCGGTGGTGCTTGCTGCTGTTGCTGCTGGTTATTCCCGCCTTCTGCTGATGGATTTGCGGGAGGCGTGCCCGCTGGTGGTGTTTGTACTGGATCTGCCATGCGAATCACCTTGACTGATTTTGTACGACCCCAGGCCCGCCTTGGCAGGATTTGTTGGAGAACATATCTTCGTATGCGCCCTTCAGATTCTCGAGAGCACTCCAGACACACATGATAGATTCCCAGTCGTTCGCATCCGCCAAGATCTTGAGCAGATCGTTGCGGACCATTTTATACTGATCCCCCACTTCGATGGGTATTGGTTTACATGCAATCATAGAAAATCTCCCCGGAAAGGCCGGTTGCCTGTGCTTGTGAAAAGATAATTGTAATATCAAACTGCTAAGTGCTCAATTGGAGCTGGAAGCGGATTAAGAGAGAATTTGCTCAGAACGTACTACAAATTGAGAAAAATTGATTTACGCATCTGACAGGAATAAGATTCCATGATCGCCCGGATACGGCTCTTTATGCAGATTCTTGCCCATGAAGATCTCATTCGGAATTTTATCTAAGAATGCTTGACAGTGATCTTCGCCTATAATATCCTGGATAAAACGCTTGCAGTGAAGGCAAGGAGAATACCCGAACAACTCTTCCGCCACATCGCGCTCGTTCTGATATTTATCCTCGCTCATTTCAGCTCCATATAATATAAATTTGGCCGCTTGAACTTCTCGTAGTCCCAGTCTTTGGGAGCGTACTTGTCATCCCACTTATCTGTCTTTATTACCTTAAATCCGTTCCGCTTGTAAGCAGATACAAGTGGGTCGCCCAGACAATCCAATCTTTTAGCGCCATTCGCTTTGGCATCCTCGACGAGTTGATATCCGAGGTGTTTGCCGGGCTTCGAGAAAACAGAAATCAATTCATCGCCTTTGAGACCATATCCTCCCCCACCGCCTTCGTATAACTTCAGCTTTACGCCTGCTGCTTCGTACTCTTCTGCAGTATATGGAGTAAGGAAAGCTCGTAGTTCTTTTGGCAATTCATCTCTATTCTTGATGAAATCGCCCGGAGCAGCGTCTTTGATTGCGATTTTTCCGCCCACATTCGCGGCGCGTTGCGGGATTGGCTCGCCCTTTTCTCCCGTCTTGGTCTCGATTTGAACAGGCTGCATTGGATCTGTGGGGGGTGTCCGTTTTGGTGCCCCTGAGGGAGTCGGTGCGTTGCTTGCCTGACCCATTTCTGCAGCTATATTGTGAGTGCAGCGAGGGTGAAAAATTCCACCCGCTCGCGCATCCGCGAGAGTCGGATAGCCTTTCGTTGCGCCGGTGAGGCCGACGGTCTTGCCGAGCCAGTTGAGGCAGCTTTGGCAGGTCAGCTTTGACGATCCACCTGTGATCCTGGCGAGGTCGTGCCCGTGCTCCAGGAGCCGGTTTGCCGTGCCCTGGATCATGGCTTCCCTGGCAGTCGTTTGGGCCACCATTTCAGTGTAGGTCTTGATATTCCAGGCCCGGCCGGTCGCATCCACGAAGCCCGTCACGCCCTGGGCAGCCAGCTTTTCTCGATAGGCTTGAGCAACTTGCTTCCAGGTGCTCATGCCAGAAATGTCCGCTCTAACGGACTCCATCGCCAGATTGCGGTATACGTCCTCTACTCGCCTGCCAATGACTGTATCAATCTCTTGGAGCCGCTGGAAAGCATTGTCGGCCAGGATCTGCATAGCTCTCTGGTTGATGCCAGAAAAGCCGAAGCCCGAGATGCCCAAGCTCGCGTCTACTGCGCTTGCCGCTTCGCCGTAGAGAGACGGGATTGCCTCTTCACACCAGGTTCTCCCGCCTGCCAGGAGGTCCTTGCGGATGATACCGATATTCTTTTGCAGCGCTTCAAGGTGCTTCAAGCTGTTGCCCTTCAGGAGAGCCCGATTGTACTCGCTTATAATCTCCTTTTCAGCCTCGCCATAGAGCTTGATGAGCCGTTGGGCCTGGGCATCGGAAAGAGGTGGGTCTGTCATAGTGTCCTTTTGTGCCAATTTTTGCTCTGGCGCCGGAGCTGCAGAGGGCCAAAATTGCCCTTATTGTCCTAACGGTGGTAGCGTGATTTGTGGCGCTTCCGGCGCGGCCTGCTGGGCGGCCTTGATCCGGGCAATTTCCTTTTGCAATGGACTGTCTGAATTCTCATCCATCTCGAAATCTTGCGCTGTAGCGACTGCCGTTTCCAGGCTCATGAAGCCGCCCGCGTAAGCAGTAGAGACAAACAGAATGGTCGCTGCCTGGTCTTTGGGCAGGCCATTGCGGATATCTACGGTGAGCTTGGAGAGATCGATTGGATCTTTGATGAGCTGATGATAGAAAACTTCGACTTTTGGAATTGCCTTCTTGAGCGCTTTGGCAAAGCGCTTGACCCTGGAAAGCGTGGGTTGCAGCTTCAGAGCGAGCGCTGTCCCTGATTCAGCCTTGTTGGCTTCCTCGACTTTGACCAAATCCAACATGTAGAGGAGCTGATTCATCTTGTCTTCGATGGCCTTTTCCACTGCTCCTAGCTCCGCTTGCCAGGTCAGATAGGATGCCTGCAAGGAACCGGGTTCAAGAAGAATGGGCTCATCGAGATGGATTTCCCACGCCTGTTTTGCGTGATTGAAATGATTGAAAGCGCTCTCCGGGGCTTGGAAAACGGGCCTGGCAAACTTCGCAAGGACTTCCTCGCGCCTGGCGAATGCCAACTCTAGAGCTTCGATCAGGCTGCATACCGAGGGCGTGTAGTCAGATCTGCCATAACGCCTCTCGCTGCTGAGTGCATTGTCCACCCGGACAATGAGAACGTCATCTACGCCGGTTTTCTGGATCCCATTTTCTGGATCCACCTGCAGGCCTGCATAGGCAGGGTATCTGGCAAGGTCCTGACTCTCTCCTAGCTTGCCTTCCTTTACTTCATAGATGAGGTGCTGGATGTAGCCCTTTCCGTGAATCGTGAATTTGATGAAAACTTGCTTCTCGACCGAGAACTGTGAGAAGAATACATATTCAGTGACCTTGCGAATGTTGCCCGGTGCATTGATTATATAGCAGTTTTCCGGATTCTGGCAGAAGATGCCGTCCTGCGTGGGCTCGTAGAGGCCTAGGCCGTATCGAGAGGCATCGATTAGGACTTCCTCATCTGGCCTTTCGTCCTGCAGGTCCTCGCCATCCAGCTCTACATCCGGATCATCGCCTATGCAGAGATTAATATAATTAGTTGTGGCTTTCTCGGGCCACCCCAGGATGATAGTGGTTTTCTTGTCATCGTCTGCCTTGTCGGCCAGGTAGGCAGCATATTTTGTGAAGACTTCGTGATGATTATTATACAGTTGACGGTTGAATGCATGCTCAGCTAGCCGGGCCTTTTCGTCTACATCTTCAGGCGGCCAGGGCTTGCCAGGAGCGATGAAAGATAGGTCAGTTAGCATTCTTGTCCTCGATTTTTCCTAGTTCCTTGATTGCCTTGCCCCTGTTCTGCAGGACTTTCTCATAGCATTCCTGACAGGCTTCCATGCCGGTGAGCGTGTCCCTACCGGGCTCTGCCTGGCCGATGTATGGCAGGAATTCCAATATCCGGATAGGTACGGGCTTCTGCTTGAGCCGCGTGGCGTCCTGGCCGCAAAGGATGCAGATCATATCAGTAGCCCCATTCTCATCAGTATCTTTTTCGCTTCTCTGCCAATGTAGCGGCTTGCATCATTCGGGTGATCCGGCGCGCCTGATCCGCCCTTGATGTACGCATCTATGCCTTGCTGTTGCTTCTTTTCATCCCATCGCAGGTCATTGAAGCCATAGATAGCGTTTTCGCACTTGTTCAAGATCTTCAGCTTTCCCAGGGAAAGCAAGGTCGTCAGGTCCTCGACACCAGGCATGATTTTGTTGTCTGCATCGACCACATGCCGAAGTTCGGGTATCCTGCTGTTGGTTACATCTTTTTGAAATCCGGGCTCTTCAGGCGGAATTAGGATCTTTTGAGGCGCTATAGGCCGATCGTTCCAGAAACAAAGCCTCTTTAGCTCCTCGATGTACTCAGGGTTGGTTTTTTGCTTCCCGCCTTGCTTCAGGGAGTCCCAATGAGCTTCTTTCAGGCAGTACCAAACGCCGCCCGATAGACCCCAAAGCTGAGCCGAAAAGGGATTCGATGTGCCGTAATCCAATCCCACCAAGTACATGATGAAACTGTCAGGAACTTTTGAGACTACAAATCCGGCACCGGGTGATTCATCAAAGAATGGATAGACGCGCCCTTCTGCCGCGACCCAAAGGCCTTCTATGAATCGCCTATAGAGGACGGTGCCTTTAGGATACTTTTTCTTGAGTGAAGCGATATAAGAAGGATCGAGGAATGTGTTTTCATCGAGAATGAACCGCCAGGATCGCAGCTCTTTTCTGCCATCCAGAGACATGCCGAGTTCATCTTCCCGGTCTATCAATTTCTTTATATAGTGCTGAGGCGGGCCGGGATTCATCGAGCCGATGAGGACAGAGCCCACAGCAGAGAGCCTGGTATCAAGCATCTCAAAGAAGTTCTGAGGCCAAAGAACGACCTCATCCCCGATGGCTATCGGAGTCTCAAGGCCTTGGATTCGTTCAACAGCGCCCTCATTCGTGGCCCCTTCCACCCAGCACTCGCGGCCAAAGATCTTCAGCGTCTTGGTGCTGCGATTGTATCCAACGTGACCGGGAAATTTCTGTTGTAGAGGGACAATGAAATTGCGCTGTAGAGATCCCTGGGTTTTTCCGATCAGAAGCGGATGGCCTTTCGTGAGATTCTTGATTGCCTTCAAGGTGCAATACTGCTGAATCTCAGTCTTTCCGCTTCTCACCGATCCGTACATCAGGGTTTGCCGGGTCTTGAGGCAGTCCAGGTATACGTCCGCTTGTTTGGGCAGAAAGGGCATGGTTATCTAGGGCATCGGTGAATTTTGAGAGGAGTTCGTTTTCTTTATCGTTGTCTTTTGGCTCTTCTGTCCGACGCTGCTCTAAGAGTCTTTCGAGAGCAGCAGACCACTTATCCATTTTATAGGGGTCGGTGCATCCTGATAATAATGATTTGTGAATTGTGATAGCCTCATCGATGAGGGAGAGGCGCGTTTCCGGGCCAAAAGTCACCACTTTTACGGGCTTTCCTGATGTCGGTTTGTTGCTTATGACTTTTGGAGTATGACTTCGGCGAGACTTTCCCCGGCGATCCTTGCGCGACAGATGCGCCTTTTGTGCGATGTTTCCAATGACATTCTTCTTTTTTGGATCGCCTAAACGCTTTGCCGCGATCTCTTCAAAGGTAAGTCGATCCTCCTTCAGATCATCTATGATCGCGTTCTTAATTTCTTCTGAAAGAGGCACATAGATCCACCTTATTCACGCATGGCGTCACAGCATGCAATAACTCTGTCCAACGGACGTTCGTATTCTGACCATTTGCATAATGACTTTTTTGAATTGGTTATCGACACTTTTATCTTTTGGTTTATATTTGATCCCGGAATCAACCAAACGTGCATAGGAGTAAGATTATGGCGATTATCAAACGCCAGAAACAGAAAATAATCTGCGATGTCATTACGCTTGATGGAAAAGTCCCATAGCCGACGATCAGTGCAAATATTAAGACAACTGCTCTTCACATCGATTTTAAAGCCCTTACCACAAACGAAATCAAATCCTGGATTTCCATACGGCATGCGGTTGACGTGTTCAAAAATTTTGCTGAGAACACGCTCTGCGATATGGACTCCTAAAAAGGAAGTACTGTCACGCGCAGCTTCCATCGGTCTATGCGTTCCTTTAGCATGATACCATTCGCGCCTTTCGGCATTCATGCAAACCAAGCACATGTGCGTTATGCCCTTGGATCGTCTATTGTCCTTTTGAAACTCCGAGAAGGGCTTTTCATTGCCACATTTTTACATATATTGGTTTCCATTCAAACACACCTCGCGCCGTGTCTCGCGGAATCGATAGCTGGAAGACCACCCGCGAAAGCGGTTTTTCGGTAGCGAACCTATCCAGCTTATGATAATTGGTAGCTTACTATTTATATGTATCGTGTCGCTGCTTATCGATATAATAATTTGGAGGAAGCGGGCCGGGATGGCTACCGACCCAATTGTGCTGATCGCAAACGCCGCCCCGAAACTCAGCGGGTGCGGCGATCTATATCGGAACAGGACGCGCCCGAAGGAACCGCGATGTATAGCACCGGCCTTTTGGGGGCCTGTTCACCCATGTATTTCGTCATCATTGTGCCCGGCGCAAAGGTGGAGTGAGACTAAGAGCAATGCCGGGCCGGAAGAAGGGCTCAATTCAGCTACGAGAGCCTCTTATCATTGCCGATAATTTTTAACAGATTTGGGAACGGTTCATGCCGATCCTCACCGCTCGGAGGCTTCAGAGGATTCGCGTGTAGTAGATCCCGCTCGGACGGTCGAAGCTCATGTGGCTCATCAGGTTTCATTGCTTCAGCCAACCGCCCAAAATCAGGCAGAGCCGATCAAACTCTTTCGGCTCGCCCTCGATTCGCAGGCCCTGGCCGGTGACTGTGATTTTTGGGAGGCTTTCCGCTGCACCGTCTGACCATAAATCAATATCGATAATGCGATTCATAATCTACACGTCATCATGCCAACTTTTTCTAGTAGTTAGACCAGCGTCGCGTATTCTGATAAACGTTTCTTGATTTTGTCTCAAGATCATCCGCTGGCCCTCAATAAGTTTATTCAGTTCAATTATATGCGCTTCCAACTCTCTGATACGGATTGTTTCAGACGTGTCTTCCGACGATACGACCAACTCATCAAGCCGATCGTCTATCACATCAAATCTGGTTCGAACAGTCCTTATAAGTTTTTGTGATACTTGGAACCATTCACCCATCACATTTTCAGTTTTTAGCAGCTTGTGAATATGCTTTTCTGCTGTTGTTGGGCTTTCTGATTTGATGTATCCAAACATTTGAAGTTTCAACGGTGATCCGGTTTGAATGCCGCTCAACCGTTTTTCGACATCGTTTGCCTTTCCTATCTTCGCATATGGATTTGCTCTTCGCAAAATAGAGTCTTCGAATGAAACCACGTAGACATATCCGTCGCTCATTTCATGCACCTCTTGGTTGTGCTCTTGGATATTAAAAGAGGCAGGGAGTCCAAGAAGGCTCCTTTTCGGGGATCAGCCTAGCCTCAGTTATGATATTTTAATCGATAGCTTATATACACTTTGAGCCACCTAGTAATGGCTAGGTGTCTGCCCAACGTTAGATAAAATATAGTTGATGTTATTTAAAGATTTCGTTGACATCCAGCTCGGAACTTTCCCTGTAATTTTTTCCTGGCACGATTGCTCATTTTCTGCCCTTCCGGATGGCCGTCGTTGTAGACGGTCCCGCAGGATTCACATGCAGCGAAGCCCCTTTCATCCACCCTAACAATTTTTTGCACATGCAGACAATATCGACATTGAAAATGTCCGGCAGGAAGGTCGAACATTTTCACATTTCCGTATATGTCCTCAGCCATAACTTGGACGCTTCCTGCCCGCCATGCCTGCCCGATGCGGTTTTCCGGACTGTGGACTGGCTTGCTTCTCGGCCAGCCAGCTTGCCTTTTTACGCCTTCGATCGCCAAAATCTCCTCCTGCCATCCTCTTCCATGTGCTCGATTTCGCCCCAAGATCTACATTTTCGCAGGCATTCCCGGACGCCTGAGACATTCCGGCCTAAACTGTCCGCAATTTCTACCGCCGTATGCCAGCCGGGATGCTCTTCCAGCCAGGCGAGAAGATCAGCCTGGCCCATCACAGCACCTCATTTTCTGC
>Ga0172381_10002092_pt1 | contig 22654 bp, 21 predicted proteins | sample Leawel6488metaG_FD_119754 | JGI IMG/M metagenome (GOLD analysis project Ga0172381, IMG submission 119754) | Leachate microbial communities from a municipal landfill in Southern Ontario, Canada - Leachate well 64-88 metaG | ecosystem: Engineered > Solid waste > Landfill > Unclassified | place...
GGAGATAGGATTAATGGAGAAGGAGATAGGATTAATGGAGAAGGAGATAGGATTAATGGAGAAGGAGATAGGATTAATGGAGAAGGAGATAGGATTAATGGAGAAGGAGATAGGATTAATGGATAGTTAAAAATACAATAAATATAATGTATTATGGGATTTTTTTTCATAACCTAAAAAATATGTTGACTCAGTTATGTTTTTTCTTTATGTTATACCCATCAAGAATCTCAACCAGAAGGTTAGATGAAAATGAATCAATCACTTAAAATTATTAGAGATGAATCAAAAAAATCATCACTGGTAATGATAGGTGGCGGACCATTGAAATCAAAATCTTCTGGAAGATCCGTAAGTTATGGGATCTCTACGATATCATTTGATATGCCTGCACGGAGGCTTAGTATCTGTGACGCAATGCCAGCACAGAGGCTAAGTATCTGTGATGATATCGGGCCACGACGGCATATCGTCTGGTGCTCAGATGACTTACAGGCTCCTACTGAAACAGGAAAATCATCCAAGCGAACAGGCATGGTGTCTGCTCCATTGTGTGATTTTCCGCTATGGTGTACTGACCAATCAGTAGATGTCTGTCTGAGCAATACTACAACTTGGTTACGGAATCAACCGTATGAGTTTGTAGGAGTGGGTTATAAGCTAAACCATAGGAGATCCGATAAGATTAGGGGTTGACGAGATTGACCTAATCGGACGGTGACGCCTATCAAGTAGGTAAATGCTTGATGTGTTTAAGCCAGACGGCCCTAAAAGAACAAAAAGAGAAGAAGAAGAAGAAGAAGAAACTATTTCTAATGAAGAAATTTCTAAAAGAAATGGTTGTTAACCTGGGTCAAATCAGGTTAACTTCGCCTCAAGTTGAGTCGCATGTTCACTTGAGTAGTAACATCCGTAGAGATGTAGTGCAACGCCTGCACGGAGGCTTAGTATCTGTGACTCCCCTGTCCATAACAGGACAGGGACTGTCAGTTAAAAACTGATTACCTTAATATGGTAATCGTATTGTGATGATCTGTAATTATCACATGGGTATTAATGAATACAAAGTTTCATTTTGTTGATTTAAACATTTGTTTACAAACAAATGTAAACTTTTCTTATAGACCAAAATGGTCTATAACGTTTCCTTCGAATTTTGAATTGAAATCAACTTATATGAAAAATGGTTGGCCTACAGAACAAAAGGCTATTTTTAAGGGTTCGTTTATCATAGATAAAATCTCTCAATCTGTTACTCGAACAGGTGCTGTTCAAAATATCTATCTGAAACCAAAGGATTGGATATTAGAATGGACACGTCCATAATTGTTTATAATTTTCAATTATATCTTGTATAATGTGTGGTGTGTTTTACCTATCTAAAAATAGGAATAGATATGTTTGAAGATATATTTGAAAGAAATCTGCAAAAACAATTTTTAATTTCTTACATTAAAAGTCCCATTTTACATCCTTTACTTATACACGGTGAAAAGGGAGTAGGAAAAAGTCATTTTGCGCTTAAAATAGCGCAGTACATTAATTGTACTGGAGATAAAACCGATTCATGTAAATGTTTAGAATGTTCCTTACCTCTTGAAGAACGAGGTGATATTTTAATCTATAATTTAGATAAATTATCTTGGGGAGTTGGTGATATAAGAGAACTTTCTGAGAGAGTTTCAATACGACCATTGAATTTTAAATATCGTTCTATAATATTTAACAATACAGAAAATCTGACATCTGAAGGTTCAGATGTATTTTTAAGTATTGTAGAAGATGCTAGTCCTTTTAATGTATTTCTGTTTTTAACAGAAAACATTTCAGATGTAATCCCTGCTTTACGTTCTCGGTGTTGGAATATGTTTATACCACATCTAACAACTTCTCTTATTGACTATAATGGAGTTCCTTCAGATATAAATGAAAAGAATCTTAAAGATAGAGAAAATTCTTTATTTTTTATAGAATCTTTTTTTACAGATTCAACACTTTTTTCATCTTTAAAGTATAAAGATGATACAAATATACTCTCTATGTTAAAATTCAGTATTGGTATATTTTATCAATATTTTTCAAATCATGCTTCAGAACATATTGAGACATGTTTAAAATCTTTAGAATCTAAAAAAGGAAGAGAAGCTTTATTAATTATATATAATAATATAGAAAAAATTATTATATTAAATAAACAAATTAAAGGTATTAATCTTTGGGCGCATTTTTTTCAAATGATTATTGATATAAAATTAGAAATAGGTCGTTTAAGATGATGTATCTTTTATATGGTACGAATGATTTTCTCATTGAGAAAAATAAAGATATGATTATAAGTCATATTCAATCAGAACATTTGATAACTAAATCCAATCTAGATGATATCTATTATACAATACATGCAACTAGATTAAGGAAAATTCTATTCATTTACGAAATGCCTGATAATCTATCAATTGATTCTTTTAAAAAATCATTAGCAAATCTTTCTGTTTCAGATTTCTCTCATCATTCAATTATTTGGATATTGAAAAATTCTGAATGTGCAGAAGCATTACCTTTTAATATAGAAAAAGAAAATACGTGTGTTTGTAATAACCCCACAAAAGATGGATTTATAGGGTTTTTAAGAAGAATATTAAGTTCAGATTTTAATGTAAGCTTGAATCAAGATTTATTAGAATCTTTTTCAAAACGATTAGATTATAAAGATATTTATTGGACATATTCTGAATTACAGAAATTTTGTATCTATATTAAAGATAAACACCCTATAATCCCTGAACATATAAATATATTTGGACGTACACCTTTAAAGAATTCATATGATTTGCTTTCAGCAATGTTTTTGAATGGGAATACTTTAAAAGTATATTTAAATATTACTGATCAAGGTATCCATCCATTACAAATATTGGCTACATTAATTGATGGTTTAGAGAAAGCTATTATAGTTCGTCTTTATAAACAAAAAAATAAATCCTTGGAAGGAATAGAAGATATAATAAAATTAAGTAGAAATATTTTGAAAAAGATAGATTTTGAATCAGGAAAAAAATCTATTGCTATTCTATTTGATTGGCATAGAAAACTGTGTGCACTTGATAGCCAGCTTAAATCTTCTGGTTTTGATGGTCATGTTTTATTTAAATCTTTTTTACTTGAAACGAGGTAAGTTATGATTAATTACAATACGAAAACAAAAAAATTTAAAATAGAATCTATTTATGATGGTGATGCATATAATTCTGTGAAATGGGTAAAAAGAGATGCTATTATAAAGAATGTTTCAGGAGAGATTATTTTTGAACAACGTAATGTTGAGTTCCCAGATTTTTGGTCAGAAACAGCTATTAATACCGTTTGTGATAAATATTTTGCAAAAAATAATCATGGTAAAACAGAGACTTCTTTACGAGAACTCGTGCATAGAGTAGCATCTACTATTGCTTTATGGGGTTACGAACAAAAATATTATGATAAAGTATCTAAGGATGTATTCTATAATAACTTAGTTTATCTTGTACTCAATCAATATATGGCATGGAATAGCCCTGTTTGGTTTAATTTAGGTTTAGACCCTCATCCTATGATTTCTGCATGTTTTATACAGTCTCTTGAAGATTCTATGGATTCAATAATGGATTTAGCTCGCAATGAAGCTAAAATATTCCAAAATGGTGGCGGTACAGGTACAAATTTCTCATCTTTAAGAGCTAAAGATGAACCTTTATCTAAAGGCGGTACTGCATCTGGACCGGTTTCTTTTATGAAAGGTTTCGATTCATTTGCAGGTGTTGTAAAATCAGGAGGTAGGTGTTTAGCTCCTTGGCAAAAAGTGTATACTACTGAAGGTCCAATAGAAGTATCTAAATTGGAAAATAAAGAGTTTTATGTTTTAAGTTTTGATCCTCCATCAAATAGATATAAAGTAAAAAAAGCACATGCTTGGAAACAAGATGTAAAAAAAGAAGTACTTAAATTAAGTACTGATAAAGGTTGTTTTTTTCCTACCTCAGATCACCCCATTAAACTTAATGGTAATGGTGATTATGTCAAAACTAATGATTTGAAATACGGTATGAGTTTATTTCAATGTTCTGTAGATAAACAAGATAATTATCTACGTATTCATTTGAGAGATGGTAAAAAAGGCAGGATGAAATTACATAGAATGATTGCAAAAGATATTTTGAATATAGATCATTCATTAGATATCCATCATATTAATGGTAATACATTGGATAATAGAATTGTAAATTTACAACCCTTACCACGTTCAGAACATAGTTTACATCATAGTAATGAAAAAGTTAAAAATAACGAACATATTTTCCAACATCAAAAATACCCACATGATAATGAGAATAATGGGATGCATGGGACATCCCCTTTTTGGAAAGACGATGTTAAGGTAAAAAAATATAAAACAAAACAAAGTAAAATACTTATTAATTCAAATAGAGCACATTCCATGCAATCATTAGCGTGTAAGCAAAAAATGATTAATTTCGCTTACACATTGATTAATGAAGGCTGTGATATTGATACTTTTGAAAAGTATTGTTCTTCAAGAGAGAACATTAAAGGTAGATTTTCTTCAAAAAAACATTTACTACATTCAATAGAAAAAAATTTTGGAAGTTACTCTGATTTTTATAAAGAATTAAGAGATAATAACCATAAAGTTTTAAGTACTGAATCTTTAGGTATGTATGACGTGTTTTCTGTGGAAGTTGAGTGTCCTACATTAGATGATAAAACATCTAATTCTGGACACAATTATGTTATTTGGGATGGTGACTCTCTTACAGGTAGTGGTATTGTTGTTTCCAATACAAGAAGAGCGGCGAAGATGATAATTCTTAACGCTGATCATCCAGATATTGAAGAATTTATAACATGTAAAGTTAATGAAGAAAGAAGACTTCGAGAATCATCTAATGGTCAGAATATAGATTTTAATTATGCATATAAGCATGCATATTTTCAAAATGGTAATAATTCTGTTAGAGTTACACATGATTTTATGAATGCAGTTCATTTAGATAAGGAATGGGAAACAAAAAATGTTGTAGATGGTAAGACAGCATCTAAATTAAGTGCAAAAAAACTTTTTATGGAAATGGTATCAGCAGCTCATGAATGTGGTGATCCTGGAATTCAATTTGACACTACTATTAATGATTGGAACCCATTAGCTGGAAGTGGTCGTATTAATTCATCTAACCCATGTCTGACAGGTCGTTCTTTGATTTCAACGTCTAAAGGTTTGAAACGATTGAAATCACTTGTAGGTTTAAATGATGTTGAAGTCACTCTTCATGGTAAATCCGTACCAGTTTCTAAAATATGGTGTTCAGGAAATAAACCTGTATACCGTGTAGAAACAAAATGTGGGTATTATGAAGAACTTACAGAAGATCATCCTGTGTATACTGTGAATCGCGGTTATGTTCCCACAATTGAATTAACAACAGAAGATAAAGTAAGATTAGGTGGTTCTGGGTTTGGGGATATAGATTTAGACACTATTTTAGCAGAATCTATTGGGTTCTCTGTTGGAGATGGTTGTATATCCAACAATATCTTGACTTTATCAGGTGGAGAATCTAAAAAAGAAACCCTTGAATATTTCAATTCGTATTTAAATATTGTGAATAACGTAAGAGATGTACATGTATGTCCTACAGATACAGGTTACAAATTAGCGTACAATCGTAAAGAATTATCAGAGTTATTTTCAAAATATGCTGTACTAGATAAATATTCTGAATGTAAGTTATTTACAGATTCAATTTATTCTTTAAATAAGAATACAGTTTCTTCTTTATTACGTGGTTTATTCACAGCTGATGGGACAGTATCTGTTTGTGAAACCAATAATAATGTTTACGTTGGTTTAGATTCTACTTCTTTAAGTTTATTAGAACAAGTTCAGATATTATTATTATCATTCAACATAAAATCAAAATTATATAAAAATAGAAGTAAAACAAACAAAAAATTATTACCTGATGGTAATGGTAGTTTAAAAGAATATGATACTATTCCAATACATTCACTAAGAATAACTCGTTCATCTCGTGATATATTTGAACAAGAAATTGGATTTTGTACTTCATCTCCTAAATTTGAAAAATTAAGAATCGCAAATTTAAAATACTCTACTTACAAAGATAAGCATTTTGATTATGTAAAAAGTGTAACATTTTTAGGTAATGAAGATGTCTATGACATGGCAGTCCCAAATCATGATTTCTTTTTTGCTAATGGTATTAAAGTACACAATTGTAGTGAATATATGAGTTTGGATGATACTGCATGTAATTTAGCATCATTAAATTTAATGAAATTTTCAGATACTTCAAAAAATGATTTTTTCAATATATCTTTTTTCTTAGATGCATGTAAACTTACATTATTATCACAAGAAATAATGATATCAAAAGCTCGATATCCAACAGAAAAAATAACAGAGGGTGCAAATACATATCGTCAATTAGGTTTAGGGTATGCAAACCTTGGTGGTCTATTAATGTGTTTAGGTTATCCCTATGACTCTGATGAGGGTAGATCAGTTGCTGCTGCAATTACAAGTCTTATGACTTCTACTGCATATGCATTTAGTATTGAAATGGCTAAAGTAGTAGGCCCGTTTGAAAAATTTGGAGAAAATCAAAAATCATTTAATAAAGTTTTATATGGCCATAAAACACATTCTGTCTATCAAGTTAAGAAACTTGAGGATGATTTGTTATCAGATAAGCAAAAATGTGTCCTAAAAATAGCTGAGAAAGCATGGGATAGATGGGAATATTGTACTGGGTATATAAATACATATGGTATTCGTAATTCACAAGTTAGTGTGTTGGCACCAACTGGAACTATAGGTTTTATGTTAGATGTATCTACAACTGGTATAGAACCTGATTTATCTCTTGTCAAAACAAAAAGTTTGGTTGGCGGTGGCACTATGTATTTGGTAAATAAATCAGTACCATTAGCATTGAGAAATTTGAGATATTCTGAAAAAGATATTTCACATATCACACAGTATGTTATTGATAACGGTATCATTGATGGTGCTCCTAATTTCCGTAAAGAACATTTGCCAGTATTTGATTGTGCTTTAGCGATAGGTGATCGTTATATTGCCCCTGAAGGTCATGTGAAGATGATGGCAGCAGTTCAACCATTTTTATCAGGTGCAATTTCTAAAACTATAAATGTACCAAATAAATGTACTGTTGAAGAAGTGTATGACTTATATTTTCATGCATGGAAACTTGGATTAAAATCATTAGCTATTTATCGTGATGGTTCTAAAGTTTTCCAACCTATGAAAACAAAAAACACTGAAAATAAAGTAGAAGAAATAAAACCAGTAGAAAATTTTATTGCTCGAAAACAACTCTCTGATGATGTGAAAACTCTTAGACATCGCTTTGAAATATCTGGTCATAAGGGATACATACATGTTGGTTTGTTTGAAGATGGTACGCCAGGCGAATTATTTATTCGTATGGCAAAAGCGGGTAGTGTTATTAATGGTCTCATGGACAATTTTGGAATAGCTGTAAGTCTGGGATTACAGCATGGTGTCCCTCTTGAAGCATTCACAAATAAATTTATAGGTACTAAATTTGAGCCATTTGGTTGGACTACAAATGAAGATATACAAATGGCAAAATCTTTGTTAGATTATATTTTCAGATGGTTGAAAATTCAATTTGAAGATAAAAATGATTCTATTGAATCTATGGTTGAATCTATTACTACATTAAGTAATTCTGAAAATCCATTAGATGACCCATTTGAACAAGGTGTTGGTGATGGACCTCCGTGCCCACAATGCGGTTATTTAACTGTACCAAATGGTGCTTGTTATAAATGTACAAATTGTGGTAGTACCACTGGATGCAGTTGATTATTTCAATATATAAAATATTCTTGAGGTGTCTTTATGGGAAATTCTTTAATGATAGAAAATATCTTTAATGGTCATGCTAATGACCTAAACACTTCAACTGAAGAAGTGATGGAACCATTACTTCAAGATGGATTTAAAAGTTGGATTATTAAAAGTTTAAAACTTAGTGCTTCCATATGTTCAAAGATAATATTTGCTGAAAACCCATATGCAACTATTCTAAAGAACTTTGACTTATTAGATAGTAGAAAAAAATATGGTGTTTTATCATATTGGAATAAAATAGAAAATTTAAGTCCTCATTACTTTTTTTTAATGGGTTTAGATTTTGGTCATGGAGAATCACGAATTGCATTAAATCGTTTAATGTATTCTTCAAGTTCTCAAAAGTTACCATCTTTGGAGGACTTGAAGAAAAATCCTTATATGCTTGTTGGATATGGTATTGCTTTTAATAAAATTGATCATGCAGCAATAGACATGTTAGGTTTATCTCCTAATACACCATATCGTATAGTAGGTTATCTTAAACATATGCTTCAAACAGAATCAATGAATGGTCATCTTTTTTTAAAGATTGAAGATTTTATTTTAGATTTAAATAATAGACTGCATACAGATTATGATATTGTAAAACTTCAAGAATTGATTGATCAATATGGTAATGATATGGTTACTATAAACAATGGTGGTGTGTATATATCCTCTAATTTCTTCTATGAAGATAGTTCATCATATATGGTTTCAAAATTTATATATACTCATAAAGAAAATGATTCTATCAACATACATGAATTTATAAATGATTATCAAAAAAATAATGAAATTAATTTTAGTGAGTTACAATACAAAGCTGTTATAAAAGCTTTTGAACATAACATGTTTGTTCTTACTGGATTACCAGGTACAGGTAAGACTACACTTACAAAATGTTTATGTTATTTATTTAGACGTTTATATGGTGAAAACCCACTCCTTCTTACTCCAACTGGAGTTGCTGCAAGAAATCTACAAATGCGCACTGGTATGGATTCTTCTACTATTCATCGTGCATTAGGATATCAAGGTGATAAGTGGTTGTACAATAAATACAATAAGTTAGATTTTTCTACTGTTATAGTAGATGAAGTTTCTATGGTGGATCAACAATTATTCTATAGATTATTATCTGCATTAAATCCTGAAACTACGAGATTAATTCTTATTGGTGATGCAGCACAATTACCTTCTGTTGGTGCTGGTAACGTACTTCGTGATCTTGTTAAATCGAAATCTATTGAAAATGTATTCTTACAAGAAATTTTCCGACAAAATGAAGCATCTGATATCATTATCAATGCACATAGAATTAATAAAGGTGAAGGTTTATTATTGACAAAAAACCCTCCAGATTTTATATTTATAGAAGAAAAAGATAAAGAAAAAATACAAGATAAAATAATTAAAATAACAAATAAACTGTATTTGGAAGAAAAAGAATTTCAAGTGTTATCACCTATGTATAAGCCTCAATATATAGGTGTTGATGCTTTAAATCAAATTCTAAAAGGAAATTTAAATAAAGAGTCTCAAGATGGTGGTGAAATAAATTTATCAGGCGTTACTTTCAAAGTAAATGATCGTGTGATTGTTACAAAAAATAATTATAAATATGATGTATTTAATGGAGATATAGGAAAAATAAAAGAAATTGATTATAGAAGTGGAATTGTTAAAATCAAATTATTTAAGCCAATTAGATACATTGAATTAGGCATAAGAGACGATTCAATTTATAGTCTTAATTTAAAATTAGCTTATTGTATCACTGTACATAAAGTACAAGGTCTTGAATTCGAATATATAATCATACCTATATCAAAAGCATTTAGACCATTATTACAAAGAAATTTATTATATACAGGTGTCACTCGTGCTCGTTCTAAAATTATTATTATTGGAGATCCTGAAGCATTGGGTATGGCTATAGCTAATAATAGACCTGTCCTTAGAAATACAATGCTTTCTGAAAGATTAAATAAATATCTTTCAGAAGATATTAAATGTGAATCTATTATTCGAGATGATAAAATAACTGAAGATTTTTTAGATAGTGTTGATATACCATTTTAAACTTTTATAAAATTATGGTATTATGGTTTGAGGTTTAAAACATTTTTACAATTTATTAAAATTGTAAAGGAATAAACATGAGTGAAGATTTAAAAGTTATTGAAACTTGGGTTATTTCAGTTTTAGAAAAAATTCCAAGTTATGTTGTTGAATTAGATGTTAATTCAGTTCTTGGAGTTGGTTATCTCAGAGAACAACTTTGTAAGTGTCGAGATTATCTTAATGATATAAGTCTTAATATGCAACATGCTAAGAGACGTTTATTTTATGTTAATAAACAATTATTGAGTTGTGAAACTCAATATCGCATTAATCTTGAAAGTCTTATAGCAACTGATGATCGCGTTCGTAAAGGTACATCATATAAAGATAGAGTAGCTATTTGTAACCAAATTTTACACGACCAGATGATTGAAATAGATGAATTAACAGCTTCAATACGTGATATTAATGCTTTGATTGATGTGCTTAAATTAAAGCATAGAGAATTAGATGATGTACGTAGTGATATTGCTACTTCTAAACAACTCCTACAGACTGAAGTGAAGTTATCTGGGTTAGGTGAAACTCCTAACTCAGAAGATAGCAAAGATATACTTGAAAAATTACTTGATGTTAATACTCAATATTCTAAAGATCATTTAAATACTAATGATGAATCAGAATCAGAGTTATTACCTATAAAAGATAATGGTATTGTATTTGGTTTTGATGATTCTAATCTTGAAACTGAAATACAAACTAATGTGATTAAAAAAGAGTCTCAAAAAGAATCTCAAGAAAAGTCTCAAGAAGAAGAAAAAAAAGAAAGTTGTACTATTTCTTCAGATAATGTAGATCAATCATATTTAGATATATTGAATGATCTGTGAAATAAAAACAAGGGTAAATAACCAGAGGAGTGTATTATGAGTGGTATTGGAATGATTTCTTTTGATGAAGGCGATGATGTAGTAAAAAAAGGTGGGTTTGATAAATATAAACCAGAAGTAAAAGGGCACACAGACAGGATCTCAGTTGTATTACGTGTAAGAGATAAAGAAGGTGTTGCTGATATGTCTAAAGTTGGTTTCGTAGCAGTAGACAGACATTTTATTGAAGACAATGGTTATATTCTTTGTAGTAAAGGATATTGTTGTGAAAAATTTGGTGCTCCTACATCAACAGTAGCCACTATTATACTCCAATATCCAACTAACAAAGATGGTGAAATTAACAAGTCAGAACTTGCAGATTATAAGAAAACTTGTAAAGTTCTCCCTTGGATTTTTTCAGGTGAGAAATACTTTGATTTAAAGAGACGTAATAAAAATAACCCTTTGGTAAAACATGATCTTGAAGTAACATGTAAAGATCCAAAGTATCAAAAACTTGATGTTATTCCAGCTGGTGAAGCAATTTGGTTAAAAAATGAAGAATTCAAAAAATTTGTTATGGTACAAGTAGCTAACCTTGAACCAAATCTTGAAAAACAACTTGGTAAGAAAATGACTGCTGATGAAATCAAAGAAGCCTTTGGTGATCACATTGATAACCCTGTTCAGGGTGGACAATCTACTGAAAATTTTGATGATTTATTGAACGGTATGTAATGTTCATATTAGGTTTAGATCCTTCTCTCACTGGATATGGATGGTGTATCTTTGATTCAGATGCACCATCCTTTGTCTTTGATAAAGGACGTTGGAAGACAACACCTAAAGAGTTATTTGTAACTAGGTACATCTCACATAGAGAAAGTATACGTGAACTATTGATTAAAAATCCTGACATTAAAAATGTTGGTATTGAAAGTCCCCCATTTGGGGAGATGTGGTCAGAAGGTTTATATGGTTTATTTCTTTTTGCCATTGAAGCTATTTATTCAGAAAAAAGAAATGTATATTTTTTTGATCCTTTGACTGTTAAGTCAAGGGCTAAAGAAATTATACAACGTAATAAAGGTAAAATGTTTAAATCAGATATGATTAAAGCAGCTAAAAAAATGACTGGTATAGGTAGATGGAATGCTGATGAATCCGATGCATTTCATGTTTCTTTTCTCACATATAGATTTGTCTCTTTTTTAAAAGGTACATTACTTGAAGAAAACTTAACTACAAAAGAACATTGGATATTTAAAGGTATAAAAGAATTTAAAAGAACTGGTAATGTTATAAAACGTGGGATGTGTTTTAAAGAAAATGACAGATATTTTATATTTAATGAGGAGATTTAAATGACTGTAAGTGCATTATCTGCAGCACGTGAAACTTTAAAGAAATTGAAACTGGTAGATATGAATGATAGAAAAGTATTTAATCCAGATAAACAATTTGATCATATAAATACTGGTAGTATTATTGTTAATAGTCTTATTGGTGGTAGTAAGATACCTGGTAAGGATCTACAAATATGCCCTGGTGTTCCTCGTGGACGTATAATTGAAATTTACGGACCTGAATCTTCTGGGAAAACTACCCTTGGAATTTCAATTTGTGTTAAGGCACAATTAGCAGGTGGTTCTGTAGCAATTATTGATTTTGAGAATGCCCTTGCTGAAGGATATGCAAAAGCACAGGGATTAAATTTTGATGATGCTTTTTTGGATATCTGGAATCCACCACATATGGAAAGTGGTTTCGAAATAATAAAAGCATTAGTTGAATCAAATGTAGATGTTATTTTGATCGATTCTGTGTCTGCAATGGTTCCTCAAAAAGTAATGGAAGGTGAAATATCTAAAGATGAGCAAATGGGATTAAGAGCAAGAAAATTATCACAATTTTTAGGTGCTCTCGTAACTTTATTGCGAAATCATACAACATGTGTAATTTTTATTAATCAAGTTCGTACAAATATAAAAACAAGTAAATATGATCATGGTCCAGATGAAATCACTTCTGGTGGTAATGCTCTAAAGTTTTATGCTTCTGTTCGCTTAAAGCTTCAAGCAAAATGTAAAGAAATGATAGAAATAGTAGATCAATTATCTGGTGAAAAGAAAAAAATACCAATTGGTACATATACTACTGTGTATTGTATCAAAAATAAGATAGATTCTCATCAAGGAGATTTTGGAATTATTTTCATTAGATTTGGTAAAGGTATTGATAATAAAAGAACGATTATTGATATTGCAATGTCACCTTCTTATAAAATAGTTGCTCAAAATGGAGCGTGGATTTCATATACTCCAAAAGATAAGAAATTACATTTAAAGATACAAGGTAAAGAGAAATTTCAGACTGCTTTAGAAGAAAATCCAAAAGTATATGAATCTTTACGAGATGAAGTCATTGATAAATATTCTAAAATGACATTTATGACCAGTGCTGAAAACATTGAATATTCGGATAAAGATGTTATTGTGAAAAATGTAGAAAATGGTGATTTTGATTCTGAAGATGATGCATATGATGATGATGTTAAAGAAATAATTTTAAATGCTGATGGGGAAGAATTATCAGAATAACAAGTGAAAATATCGGTGTTAAATGAAATGTCATATTAAAAATTTTCAATCTATCGAAGATGTTGATTTTGATATCTCTGGTTTTACTGTTATTGTAGGTAAAACAAATATAGGGAAATCTGCGATAATTCGATCATTAAAATCTGCATTACATAATGTTAGAGGAACTTCTTATATTAGAAGTGGTGAGAAAACTTGTAGTGTTAAATTAAGTGACGGTAAAGATGTAGACATATTATGGGAAAAAGGAGATGGTAATAACTATACGATTAACGGAAAAGAATTTAAAAATGTAGGTTTTGATACCCCAATTGAAATTGAGAATTTAGGTTTTAAAAATATTCAATATGGTGATAAAGTATTAACCCCACAAATATCTGATCAATTTTCACCATTGTTTCTTATAGATGAAACAGGATCAACTTGTGCAAATGTTTTATTTGATATAAGTCGTATTGAAGTATTAAATGAAGCTCAACGTCTTATTGATAAAGATAATAATAGTAATAAATCTCTCTTAAAAACAAGAAAATCTGATATTATTAAAGTTCGAGAAGAATTGAACCAATTTGAAGGTATTGAAAAAGTACGTGAAGCATATGTCACTTTAAGTGAGATGAATAAACTAATTGAAAAAGAACAGTATGATATAAATCAGATAAATACTAATTTTCAGGATATGATATCATCAATTAATTCTATTAAAAAAATTAATACTGTATCTGAAATTGTTATAAATACTTCTGATATTTCATTCCAAGAAATTATATCCTTATCTGATTTAGAACGTGATTATATCACATCACAAAAATATGTATATACAGTTTCTGATGTACTTTCTTTACATATAAATAAAGAAGAATTAGATTTTGATTCTTTATTTAAATTAGAATCTTTATATAATAATTTTAATAAATCAAATGAAGAAATTAAAAATTTATCAGATGTATTTGTTACTATTAATACAGTAAGTTATGATACATTGTTTTCTGAAGTAGAACAATTAAAAACTTTATTTGATTTGCTGAATTCTGTTGTATCAAATATTAAAAATTTTGAATCTAAATCAGTAGATATATCATCAGTAGATTTAGATTTATTAGTTTCTGACTTACAAATTATTAATGAGTTTGTAAATGCATTATTAAATATAAAAAGTTCAGTAGAATATGATAATAATGAATTGAAAAAATGTTCTTCAGAATTATCAGAAATAGATTCTAAAATATTAGAAATTAAATCAACATTAAATGTATGTCCATTATGTGAGACTATATTATGATACGGTTCTTAACTCGAAATGATTGTCATTTGTCTGATAAAAATCCAATATCTCGTATAGATGAGTATAAGAACTCTATATTAGATAAGATAAATCAAACATATATTATATCTACTGAAAAAAAATGTAATTCTATTATAGATGCTGGTGATTTTTTCCATATTAAAGATCCAAAGAGAACATCCCATGAGTTAATGCAAAAAATAATACAACAACATGGTACATATACCATGCTTATTGACAGTATAATCGGAAATCATGACGTAAGATTTTATGATATTAATACTATTTCAGAACAACCACTTGGTGTTTTATATGAATCTGGTATCTTTCAAAGATTAGAAGAAAAAATATATACAGATGGTATTACAAAAGTTAGACTTGTAGGTATACATTATAGTGCAGATCCAACTAATGATATTTATGAGAAAACGAAACGAAAAGATGAAGATATACTCATTGCTGTATTTCATGGTAATGTTGATGATGTCTCTTCGTTTCCAGGGGAAATGTTTTTTTCTTTCAACTCTTTATCAAACTTACCACCTGATATTTGGGTTTTAGGTCACATACATAAAAATCAAGGGATAAAAAAAGTAAATGGTAAATATTTTGTTGCATTAGGTGCTTTAAGTAGAGGATCATTAACATACGATGAGATAATGCGTATACCTAGCGTTGGATTGATTACCATTGAAGATGATTCTTCTATACATATTGAAGAAATACTGCTTAAAGTAACATCATCTGAAAACATCTTCAATATAAAAAAGTATGAAGATAAAAAAGAAGAATCAAAAAATATTGAAAATTTTATAACTAGCCTTTCTCAAGTGACAACAGAAGATATTCAACATAAATTAGAAAAGTCATTAAGCACCTTAGATATTGTAGATAAAGTAAGAGAGAAATTATTTTACTACATAGATAGGGCTGAAAATGAGTGATATAAAAGAATTAAATTTAAGTTATCATGCATATAAAAATTATAAGGAATGTCCTTTAAAACATTATGCACTTAATGTAAAACGTATTAAACCAAAACGTATGCAAGATGAATATAATACTTTATTTGGAAGTGTTGTTCAAAAAGTATTTGAAAATTTTTATAATCAAGAGATATATAAAAGTGGTAGTAAAACTCGTGATATACTTAAAGATTCAGTACCTGGTATATTCAAGAAAATTTTAAAATATAAATATGTAGATTGGTCTAAATACTCAGATACAGCAAGAGAAGATTTAATACAAGAATGTATTGATGTTATAGATCAAAATGTTGACGTTATAAAGAATTATAAATTAATTGGAGAATATGCTCGTTCAGAAGTTAAAACATATTCTTGGATCAATAAATATAATAAAATAAATGGACGTATAGATTTTGTTATACAAAGAAATGGTGCTGTTACAATATTAGATGGTAAAGGTAGTAAATTTAAAGGTAAATATATAGATAAATTACAGCTTTTTTGGTATGCTTTATCATATTATTTATATAATAAAATCATGCCTAAAGATGTTTATATGTGGTACTATAGATTTCCAGAAGACCCATTACAAAAATTTGAGTTTACTCCAAAAGATTTAATGGATTTAAAAACTGATATAATTAAAGTATGTTGGGATATTCATTCTAATAAATGGGGTGCAACTCCAAGTTCAAAATCATGTAAATTTTGTCCATTTGATCGTGAGTGTAAATTTAAAAATGATTACTTTAATAAGAATAAAAGTTTAGTGAAAAATGAAAATGGTGGTATTATACTTTTAGACATTGATGAAGAGGAAGAATAAAATGACAAATATTGATTCTTTAAGTAAAGAATGGTCGTTGTTAAAAGAACGACGAGCAAAATGTATTTCTAAACATGACCAGATTACAGGTCATTTAGAATCTGAAAAGAAAAAGTTAAAAGAAATTGTCGAGAAGATAAGAGAAAAAGGATACGATCCTGCTACTCTTGGGAAAACTCTTGAGACTAAAAAAGAAGAATTAGAGAAAAAAGTATCTGATCTTAAACTTCATATTGAAGAAGTAGAAGAAAAATTATCAAAATTTAATAACTTAAATATGGAAGGGTAATATTATGCAATTCAGTATTTTAAAGTCAGACTTAGTAAAAGCACTAAAACCATTAGTATTTTCTACATATAATACTAGTTCATCTTCAATGTTATTTAAAATATCTTCAAAGGACGAAGGGTCTGTACGATCTTGTTCTGGTGTTTTTGCAAATAAATCTATGTTGAAAATATTTGATGTCTCTGATGGTCTCACTCCATGTGAGTTTACTATTCATAGTAATGGGTTTTTAAATTTTGTATCTTCATTACCTTCTGAAAAAATTATCTTTTTTAAAGAAGATGAAGCGTTAAAACTTCGTGGAGTTTGGTCTGATAATGGTGAAGAAAACTATACAGATCAAACATATGAGTACTTGAATGTTAAAATACCTTCAATTGAAGGTATTATGGAAAAATCTACCAATAATGGGTCAGCATATGGTTCTGTTTTATTAGAATCCTTGAAATTCACAGAAAGTTTATTTAATAAAGAATCAGTAAATACTTCTATGTTTTGCACCGATGGTAAAATGATTTTCATAGACGAAGTGAAAATTGGTATGTTTGAATTACCAAATTTCAAATTACCATCTTTCGAAGTATCTTCAGCAAATATTCATAACATTATTCAATTTTTATCTGAACATGCTGACGAACAAATATCAGTATTAAATCTTTTAATAGGTCCAAAAGAAAGTAATGGATATGCTTTTTTATCAAGTGATAAATCTGTTATCATTTATGGGTTAGACAAATCTAAAGAATCTGAAATGATTCTTAATGAAACATTTAATACTGAAAAATTTAATGCGTCTTTTGAGATAAATAACTCCAAAATATTACCAAATTTACGATTAGTTAAAAGTACTGTTGTTAATTTGGTTGATGAATTATCACTTGAAATTTATGATACTCATGTAGTGTTAAGTAAACCACCACATTTCAAATCAAAATTGTCAATAAAACATATAACTGAATTCAAAAACACAATGAAATTGAAAGTTCAATATTCAAATTTACTTACTGTACTTTCATCTTTCCCTAAAAAAGATTTAGTATTATCAATAGATAATACCGATAAACGTCTTCAAATTGAATCGTCTTTGAAGATTGAAGATGATTCCTCTGATAGTAAAGAGATTTTATCATGTAATACTTATTGTTTATTACATTATTGGAATTCAGATGGACCTAAGTAATATTGAAAATAAGTTATCTCGAATAGAAGGTGCTTATTTAAGTTTGAAACACTTAGAAAAGAATTATGATGATGAAATAATTCTTTTAGAAAAAGAGATCATTCTTTTGAATGAGGTTTCAAAGGTAGTAAATATGCTCCTACAGACTCTATTGAAAGAAGATACTGATAGTATTAAGTCCTTAGTCACAGAGGGTCTACAAGCTATTTTCGATGACCAGGACTTAGAATTACAAATAGATACTTCAATTAAAAGAAGTAAAGTAAGTCTTGAGTTAAATGTATCTGATAATAGGAAACATGTCTGTGGAGATGTAATAGATTCATTTGGTGGTGGTGTTTCGAATATTGTATCATTACTTTTCAGGTTTATTGCTGTATTAAAAATGAATCTTTATCGTCTTCTCTTACTTGATGAATCCTTAGCAAATGTATCTGAGGAATATATAGATAATGCAGGTATATTCTTAAAAACTCTTTGCAATAAACTTAAATTTGATATTTTATTGGTTACTCATCAACCAAAATTTTTGGCATATGCTGATAATTCATATCAGGGTGATATAGTAGATAATTCATTAAAATTAAACAAAATAAAAATTTGATTGGTGGGTTTATGAAATCCGAACGAGAAATAAAGTCACTCTATAAAAACTTACTTAAACAGTACTTTTTTAATTTTATTCAGAAAAAAACATGTAAAATACCTGAAAATTGTTTGTTTAACACACGTCACCCATTAAAGTCTAAGAATATTTCTGACGAGGAAAATAAAATAAGTAATAATATTTCATCAGTATATGCTAAATTTGAATCATCTCAGGTTATAGAATGTGATGATGGTTCTTCGGTTACAGAATTTAAAATTGAAGGTGCGAATATTATCATTGATAAAGAGCATATACTAAATATTGATGGTGATACAATTGAGATATCTTATCATTTTGCACAAAGTCATAATATTGGATGGTATGTAGATACCATTGGTATTTGTTCTATTGATAAAGATTTAAGAATATGTGATATGTATGAACATTCAAAAAATTGTCCTGCATTTAATATATGTACTAAAAAATCTGATATTGAAGTTTCATTTTGGGAATATGCAAAATATCATCATAATGATTTAATGTTGTTGCATAAGATACTAGATTTACCAGAACATTTACCTAAAATTTTCAAATTCATTACATTATTAGACTATCCTAAAGAAAATAAAATAAAAAATATTATTTAGGTGAACTGTGAAATATCTTAGTCGTATTTTAATAGATTCTTATCAAGATATAAAATCTGGTATACCTTTAATGATGGAATGGAATTTGTCTATAGAACAACCTATTGGAGTTTCAAATTCTAAAGGTACTATGTTTGTTATAAATTCACCAAGGAATACACAGAAATCTGCAGTATTTAAAATATCAGGTGTAAATATACCTCTTTTTGATGGTGTTATTAGTTCTCTTAATGAATATAAAATATATAATACATTAGATGAATGTATTAATATTATTAAACCTAAATATTTTATTGGCCCAACAAGATTATTGAATAAAAAATTTTCAGATGTAATTGAAACATATCAAATTAAAGTATTAAATCATTCTTTATTTAAAGATGATACATTTGTAGTTATTCCGAATGAAGAAATTCTTGGGACACTTATGATATTGGCAAATAAAAATATTTCTGATGCCTATGCAACATATGTCATTAATAATCCATATAAAAACATAGGATTTGTTCAATGGAAAGATATATAAATATTTGGAAAAATAATCTATTAAAAAATAATAAAGCAATAGACTATTTAAAAAGTCGTGGTGTTACTGAAAACCAAATGATTAAATATTCACTTGGAGTAAGTCGTTTATATCCCAGATTACTAGAAAATGGTTCTATTAAATATAATACAAATGATAAAAATCAAGACGGAGTTTTAATATTCCCATTAGTGAATATTAATTTGGATTTTGTAGGGTATATTACAAGAAGTATTACTGGAAAATCTTATTATAAATGGGTGAATATTTCAAAGCCTGGAGCATTTTTCTTTGGTTTATCACAAGATAATTTAGAAAATATTTGGAAAGATGAGAAAGCAATTATAGTTGAAGGCGTGTTTGACTTCTTTCCATTAGAGAGAGTGTCACCGTATACAGTATGTTTTACTACTGCATCTGTATCTGAAGATCAATTATCTTTTATGTGTAGGTTTCTTAAATCATGTTTTGTATGTTTTGATAGCGATGAAAACGGTAAAAAAAGCACTAAAAAATTAAAATATACATTTACAAAAGAAATAATAGGTGGTCCAAAAATAATAGATATGTTAAAACCACCATTTAAAGATATTGGAGAAGCATGGGAAAAATTAGGTGAAGAAAAGTTTCAGAAATTTTTTAATGATAAAATGAAATCTTTCATTGCATTATGTTAAAAACTTTGTAGAATGAAATGTCCGTAACTTAACGCCAGCACGGAGGCTTAGTATCTGTGATACAGGAGTTTATTATGTCCAATGCGTATTGGGATGCTACAGATGAATTAGAGGAAATGTCCAATGCAATTATTGCAAATAGGAAACCTGAATTAGTGGATGCAAAAATTGTTTATACCTTTAGAGAAAAAACACCTAAAAAAGGTGATAAAATTGATCTAGTAAAATTAGGTACTCTATCAAAAGTATCACCAAAAGATCAATATTTATTTGGTAATGCTCATTATCGTCTTGTGATTGGTAAAGATGGTTGGATGGTATTTTCTAATAAAGAAAAAGAAGCTTTTTTATATCATTTGTTATGTTATGCTGATGTTAGCATAGATGAAGAAACAAATGAATATGTTTATAAAATTAAGAAACCAGATATTCAAGAATTTACAGAAGTTGTATCAAATTATGGTTTATGGAATGAATCATTACGTGATTTTGGTATTACTATTAAAAGAGTAAAGATAAAAGATCTTGTCTTTGAAGATATAGAAGAATCTAAAGTCACAGAAGAAATTGAAGATACAGAATCTGAAGAAGTTGAAGATACAGAATCTGTAGATACAAAAGAAGAATAATTATGTTTGACATAAAATACAGGCCAATAACATTTAACGATGTTATTGGCCATAGTCACATCAAAGATATATTTATCTCACGAATAAAAGATGGTTCATTCACTGAAAAATCTTATATTATTGCAGGTCCACATGGTAGTGGTAAAACTACATTGGGTCGAATATTTGCTCGTGCCATGTCATGCGACAACCCACAAAATGGTGAACCTTGTAATATATGTGATTCGTGTGTGAATTTTTTCTCAGAAAACCAAATGAATTTTGAAGAACGAGATGCTGCTGGTCATGGTACTATTGATTGGGTACGAGCGATTGTAGATACTCTTGGTCATAATTTATTTGGTACAAAGAAAATTATTCTATTTGATGAATCTCATCGTATGTCTAAGGAAAGTCAAGATGTTCTATTAAAACCAATTGAAGATCGTTCAATAATTTGTATCTTCTGTACTACAGAATTAAACAAAATGCGTGCAGCAATACGATCAAGATGTGAGACATTCGAACTAGATCGTATTACAAATAAAGATATCATAACTCGGCTTGAACATATATGTGTACAAGAATCTCTTACATATGATAAAACAGCTATAAATTGGATTACAGATCAATGTGGTGGCCATGTAAGAGATGCTATTAATTCTCTTGAGCAAGTGTCAAAAGTAGGTGATATCACCACTGATAATGTAAAAGAGTATCTTGGCATAGGATGGTCTACTGAGATATTAGGTCTTATTGAGAATATCTTAGCAGATGACATGAAAAATACTATGTCAATTTTGGATATGTTATTATACAAATTGAGTCCTCAAGATATCTATGAATCTATACTTAATAATTTAGTTAATTTAATGTATTTGGTAAACTCATTAGAGGTGCCATCTTCTTTTGATCAAGTAAAAGCAAAAGATATTGTTACTGGGTATAGTGTTATGAATATACGTGATTTAGTAAGTAAATTTAATAAATCATCCAAGTATATTACAAGATATAACCTTATTTGTGAAGTAACTTTATTACTTGATAAAGTTCATGGTAGGTTTTCTGATACTCCTATCATGACAGTTAAAAAAGATGTAGTTATAACAAATACCTCACCTAAAAAAGATGTAGAATCTTTGACTCCAATTGATCACTTGGGTATGAATCCAAATTCTGTGACTCGTAAATCAATGTCTACGGTAGAAAGTAATATACATAGACGTAAATTAAGTGTGTCTCAAAATTCAAACATGTCATCCGATGACTTTGCTAAAAAATTTAGTGAGGAATGGGAATAAATTATGTGGGCAGTACTTGAATTAACTCCTTGGGGTGAAAAGGAGGGTACAAAGATATTAGAAAAAGAAATTAAAAAAAAACTTTCATCAAATGATGTTGAAATCTTTATACCATTTTTAATTAACCCTCAAGGATTAGAGATAAGTTTAGTTACTGGATATGTTTTTGTAGAAACAACACATATTGATACAAATAAATTGTTTACATTAGAAAATACCAAATATATTAAATGTTTACTTACAGAGAACCATTATGAAA
>Ga0172381_10002093_pt1 | contig 22645 bp, 20 predicted proteins | sample Leawel6488metaG_FD_119754 | JGI IMG/M metagenome (GOLD analysis project Ga0172381, IMG submission 119754) | Leachate microbial communities from a municipal landfill in Southern Ontario, Canada - Leachate well 64-88 metaG | ecosystem: Engineered > Solid waste > Landfill > Unclassified | place...
CTTTGTTATTTCTTTCAGCTCTGTCCTTTTGGCATTTATCGTATCAACAGGGATAGGTATTCTTTTTGGTTGGTATCCAGCGCAAAAAGCGGCAAATTTGCAGCCTATTGAAGCATTAAGATATGAGTAGTTTTAGAAGGGAGGTGAATAAGCAGTGAAAAATAATCTAATAAAAATAATAGCGATAGTAGTTGTAGTGGGACTTTTAGGATTTTATGCAGGAATGCAGTACCAAAAGAGTCAGCGGGGAAATTTCTTAGTCGGTAATCGTAACGGAGCGATAGGACAACAGGGAACAATAGGAAAACAAGGAAATAACATAGGAGGACCTGTTAACGGAGAGATTACAAACTTTGATGCTACTACTATTACTGTTAAGACTAAGGACGGGAGCAGCAAGGTAATAGTTTATTCTGATTCCACTAAAGTCAATAAAACATCTGAAGGTTCCAAATCAGATCTTAAAGTTGGAGATGAGGTAATGATTATTGGAACGACAAGTTCTGATGGAACAGTAACAGCCCAAACAATATCTTTGGGTAGCGGATCGTTAAATATGCCAGCAGGAGGTCAACCTGGACAGCGAAATGGTCAACAGCTTCCAACAGGGGAACAAGAATAAAAACAATCATTGTTCAATAGCACCCTTAAATTAATTAGGGTGCTATTGTGTTATCAAAGAGGTTTCAATATCCGCAATTTTTTTAATTCTTCTTAGGTGTCGTTCTTCATTTGAAAAGATTGTTTTAAGAAATATATTTATTAATGTTTTAGCTTGTTCAAAATCAATAAATTGCGAACCAAGACAAAGTATATTTGCATTATTATGTTCTCTGGCTAATTTAACATTTTCAATGTTAAATCCCAGTATTGATCTAATTTTTTTTATTTTATTAGCTACCATACATTCTCCTGCACCGGATTTCCCAAAAACAATTCCATATGAAGAGTCATCTTTTGCAACATTTTCAGCAGCAATTTTTATAAAATCCGGATAATCATCGTTGGGATTAAATACTTGATTTCCGCAATCTACTACATCATATTTTTCTTCAATTAAATATTTTTTAATTTGTTCTTTTAATTCAAAACCCGCGTGGTCTGTTCCTAGATATATTTTCATAAGTTTTTATAAAAACTAGACTAAGTCGGTTTTATAAAGAAGTCCTGTTTGTGCTCCAGCCTTACTAATTGTTGATGCAGCGTTTTTTGTTCCCCATTCCATAGCTTCGTTAATAGTTTTATTGTAATTTAATGCAGAAAGAAAACCTGAAGAATAAGCATCTCCTGCTCCCGTTCTCTCTTTTGATTCTCCTTCAACAATGCTTTTTTTAAAGACATTTTCTTTGTCATCAATTGCAAAAGAACCGTTTTTCCCGTCCGTAACTACAACTATTTTCGGACCAAGTTTTTGTAAATCTTTAAGCATCTCTTCAACATTTTTTTGTCCGCGTTGAAGATTTAATAAAGTTTCCCCCTCCTCTTTATTTACAAAAAGTAAATTTGTGAGAGTTAAAATATTTTTCAGAGTATCCTTACCTTTTTCAATTTGTAATGTGCCGGGATTGAAAGCAAGGAAACACTTTGTTTTGATTACAAAATCAGCTGTTTTGGAATAAGCATCTTGCCATTCTTCTCCAAGTGAGGTTAGATAAGTCCATTTTGTAGAAATATTTTCAAAGTTAAAATTGTGAGGTCTTTTTGCGTGTTCTGTAAAAATTGTTCTTTCCCCCTTATAATTTAGAATTGTAGAAAAAGAAGATTGTTGTCCTTCTGTTTGTAAAATATTTGACACATCAACTTTTTCCTGATTTAAAGTATTTACTATTTTTTGGGCAAATTCATCTTTTCCTATTTCAGTAAAAATAGTTGCATTTAGTCCAAGACGTGATACTCCAACAGACACATTCGCAGCATTTCCTCCAAGTAAAACTTCTGCTTTCTCGGCGATTATTTTTTCGCCTAATTTTACACAAAGTTCATTAGTCTCTTTTGTAAAACGAAGGTAATCATTTGTCTCGCGAAGAGTAAGAATGGTATCTATTTTTGCATTTCCAATGCATATTACATCAAAATTCTGGGGCATTCTTGTATACTACAAAAATACTCGTGTTTTTGCAACAAAAGAATCCGAAGATCTTCAAAAGGCGGGGGTATATAATATATAAGTATGTTATTTTGGTGGATTATTTATTTAATTTTAATATCGATTATTATTTTTTTATTCCTTCTTCTCTCTATGTTTTGGCCTCCTGACAGTCCCTGGGCTCCCTGGTGGAGAACTAACAAGAAAGTGGCTCGGGCAATGTGCCGTTTGGCAAAGGTTGGCAAGGAAGATGTTATTTATGATTTAGGCTGCGGAGATGGCGTAGCGCTTAGTGTTGCAGCAAAAGAGTTTAATGCAAGAGGAGTGGGTATAGAGATTGATTTATTGCGGTATTTATTTTCCAAAATTAGATTTAAAATAAACGGGTTTGATAAAAAAGTAAAAATTATTAAAAAAAATTTCTATGATGTAGATATTTCTTCGGCATCAGTAGTATTTGTTTACCTTGTACCGAGAGCCTTAAAAAGACTTAAACCAAAATTTCTAAAAGAATTGAAAAATGGAACTTTATTGGTCAGTTTTAAATATAAAACCAGCTTACCCCTTGTGGCTTACGATAAAGAAAGCGATATTTATCTGTATAAAATTAAAAAATAAGATTTTATATCAGTAACACTTAAATAAATTCACTCTATTAGTGGATATTGCTGTTTGTAGGATAGGAGTACTTAAGATAATTTTGCAATTTTTATAAATATCCTCTTTAATAAAAATATTATCTACGATGTCTTGTCTGAAATTATATGTAGGGTAGTCTGCGCCATGAGTAACGATAATGGTTTTACTTTTAATCGCCTTGTCAGTTAAAAATTTTTTATTATAAATTCCTCTCATGAAAAAATATTCATGCGCATCATTTACGTTTTCCAGCGCCGGGATACCTGTGAGAGCTATTAACAGAGGGGTAATATCATTTGATCCATACAAAAAATCAGGTTTCTCGAAATTAATTGTTGCTATAACTTTGTTAAAATCCCCAAGTTTGTCCATGTTTCTGTAACTAGAAATATAAATTGATAAATTTAATAAAACAAAAACTATTACAACGGTTGGAATCACTAACCTTTGAGAATTAAACTTGTTTCTTAAGAAAAGATAAATTTCATAAAAAGAAAGGCAAAGAAACGGAGTTAAGAAGTTGAGATAAAAGTAATATACATCCTGGTAAGCAAAGAAGAAGGTGATAGAGATAATTGATATTATTCCAAAAAGAATATTTTTTCTGATATTTAAAATGTTAAAAAGTAAAATGATAAAAAGAAGAAAGTCTTTCATTATGAAAAACCACATAATGTTTATTTTTGAAAGGCCGGCCGGACGGGTTAAGGAAAATCCAAATATGTCTGAAATTAATTGTTGGGGAGCCTGAATTAAGAAAGGTAACAAGATTATCAACCCAGTTATTGTAAAAGATAATCCAAATTTTAATAAATTTCTCCATTCTTTTTTAATAACAATATATATAAAAAAGGATAGAAAGATAGGCAGGAAGTAGGCTTTTGTAAAAATTGCGAGAGCAATAAAAATTCCTGATATTAAGATTTTCTTTTTCTGCAGGAAAAAATAACTTAATACTGCAAATAAAGAAGCAGTAAAGACTCCTGTCTGATGATTTGAGGTGGATAAAACCATGAAAGAGAAAATGTACAGAATTGAGCTTGTTATTGAAGCTATATAGTTTTTAGTTTTCTGGTATGTAATTAGATATATAAAAAAAGTAATTGTTGAAATTTCAATTGCAGATGTAAAATAAAAAAGTTCAATGTTTTTTCCGCTCAAAAAATAGTACAGCGAGGCAACATATGAGAAAAAAGGGAAATTGGAAAAAAAGATATCTTTATATAAGATTTTTCCATTTGCTATTTGATAGGCAATATTAAAATAGATGTTTGTGTCAGAAAGATGGATGCCGTTGCTAACTATTTTTATTATTAAAAATAAAAAAATTATAGCAAGAAGAAAAAGAATTTTTTTCATTTCTTGATCTTAAGGTAGATCCATCTAATTTTATCCAGGAGTTTGTATATTGAATAAAGTATTGGATTTATAACCAGATCAAAACTACCTTTAAATTCAATATGTTCCGATCCATATCCTTCTTTAAATCTATGGAACCCATACCATGGATCATTTTTATCAGGATTTTTGCCTAAAGCGCCCCACATATCAAATTTCTTAAGCCCTAAGCTTTTTCCAAACTTAATTGCTTCCCACATCATAAGGTTTGATGCCATTGTTTCTCTGTGTAAGTTTGAGGATGCGCCGTATGGATAGTAAAGAGTGTCTTTATAGATAAATAAAATCCAAGCAGCTAAGATTTGTTTTTTATATTTTGCTAAAAACAAATGAGCACTTAGTGTATTTGTGTCTGAATTTTTAGCTTTTAATGTTTCCCACATAAGTTCATGATATTTTTTCGTATGTGCATAGAATTTTTGTCTTTGCGTTGTTTCTTCCGTTAGCTTGAGGTATTCATTAAAAGCTTTATCTGAATTGTCCTTAATTATTTCAACGTTATGTTTGGTGGCGACTTTAATGTTGTATCTTGTTTTTGGGTGCATTGCTTTCAGCAGTTCTTCTTCGGATTTAGTTAAATCAAGAAGGAAAGTGTATCTTGTAAAAAGAGGGCGATTGGCGGGCTTTAATCCCAAATCTTTAATTTTTAACTTTAAGTTTTCGCTGACAATGATATTCGGCTCCATTTGAATAAAAATACATTTTTCCTGCTTGCCTATTTTTTTAAGATCAGAAATAACATCCATGGTTGGCATTGAACCCTTGGGAATATATCCGATAGTCCAGGGAGTATAGGGGATTTTATGGATCGTCATTTGAACGCCATCGTTCTTTATGGCCTTAATTCCTGTTCTTTTTCTGAATTCTGCCCATTCGGTTGATTGCAAAGGATGTGTAGACAATAAATCTTTCATATATAATCTTCAGACCTCTGGATTAAATGAATATTTCTTTCCAGTACATCTTCAGGAAGTTCCAGTATAAATCTAGATATCACATTTGATGTTCTTTGTCCGAAAAATATTCTCTTTCTGGCATAACACAAAAAAAGCCGTGTTTTTGCCCTTGTCATTCCAACATAGCAGAGTCTTCTTTCTTCTTCAAGTTCGTTTTTGTCCATTAAAGATCGAGAATGTGGGAATATGCCTTCTTCCATTCCAATCATGAATACATAGGGGAATTCCAGACCTTTTGCTGCATGAAGAGTCATGAGAGTTACAGCGTCTTTTTTTGTATAAATATTCTTGTCTGGCATATGCTCTTGTTCTACAAGAGAAACATTTTCCAAGAAGTTTGTAAGAACCGGAAATTTTAAAGCAACCGAACGAAGTTCTTTAATATTTTCTAATCTTTCTCTGTCTTCTTCATCCTTCTCGTCATATGCTTCCAGATATCCAGTTTGCTTAACTACTTTATCTAAAATATCCAGCGTGGACAGACTATTGTTATCGTTGAATGAATTTTGAAATTCTAAAAATTTCTCCATTTTTCTTTTTCCAATTTTTTCTATACGTTTTAGAGATATTTTATCCTTCTTGTTATCAAGAGATCTCAAATAGGCTAAAACATCTTTAATCTCTTTTCTTTCGTAAAACCTTGTCCCTCCGATGAGAGTATACGGGATACTGTTATGTAGGAAAACTTCTTCTAAAACTCGTGATTGGGCGTTAGTTCGGTATAAAACCGCAATATTAGAAAGCTTAAAACCTTGTTTGTTTTTAAAAGCATTTTCTCTTAATTCCTCAATTTTTTGAATTATGAATTCTACTTCCCGCTGTTCGTTATGAGCCTCATATATTACAATTTCTTCTCCCTGTGAATTTTCTGTCCAGAGCTTAAGTACCGGATGAGTAGTATTCTTTGAAATTACAGAAGAAGCTGCATCAAGAATTTTTTGTGTCGAGCGATAATTTTGAGAAAGAGAAAAAGTCTTTGTATTTTTGAAATCTTCTTTAAAGCGGTTTAAATTAGTAAAATCTGCGCCACGCCATGAATAAATGCTTTGAGAAAAGTCTCCTACTACACATACGTTATTCCATTTCTTTGCTAATTTCCTTGTTAAGACATATTGTGCGCGGTTAGTATCTTGGTATTCATCAATCAAAATGTACCGAAAACGATTTTGATATTTTGTGAGAATTTCAGAATTGTTTTCAAATAAAAATACTGTTTTCAAGAGAAGATCGTCAAAGTCCAGAGCGTGATTTTCAGACAATATTTTTTGATAAATTGGATAAATCTTTGAAACTTTTTCCTGAAAGTTTCCTCTTGCATATTTTGAGTATTCAGATTCACTGATAAGCTCATTTTTAGCTTGAGATATACTTGCCAAAACTGAAGATGGCTTATAATCCTTGATTGAAATATCGAGTTTTTTCATCGCTTCTTTTATTGCATCTATTTGATCTTGAGTATCGTAAATTGCAAATTGAGGCGGAAGGTTAATATATTTACCTTCGATTCTTAAAATTTTAGCGCAAAGAGCATGGAAAGTGGCAATGGTAGGAGGTTGTAAGTTAGAGCCTTCTTTTAGGAGAAATTTATGGACTCTTTCTTTCATTTCCGCAGCTGCTTTGTTCGTAAACGTTACCATCAGGATGCTTAAGGGGTCTGTTTTCTTTTCTAACATTAAATACATGACTTTATAAGTTAGAACGCGGGTTTTACCTGATCCCGCGCCTGCCAAGATGATAATAGGGCCATCGGTTTGTGAAACTGCTTTCTTTTGATCTGAGTTTAAGTCCTTGAGAAAGTCATTTAGCATAATGTATAATATACCACATATGGCCTCATCTCAAGAGATTTTCGTAGCCAATTGGAAACAAAGCGGAACAAAAAGGGAGGCAATTGCTTTTGTCAGAGCAATGCAGGAAGCGCGAAATCTCCTAACAGAAGAAAAGCTGATAATTGTTTGTCCACCCCTTAAGTCGCTTGATTTTGTAGAGCAATCTATAGCGGACAGACAATTGCCGATAGCTGTAGGTATTCAGGATATTGATGTTAATGTATTTAAAGGAGAAAAAAATACAGGAGCACAGTCTCCGGAACTTCTTAAAGATTCCGCAACCTATGTAATTGTCGGTCATTCAGAGACACGCAGAAATAATAATTTAACAGATCAGGATGTTGCGGATAAAGTAAAAGTTGCGCTTAATGCCGGCTTGAAGCCTATTGTTTGTGTTGAGGAGATAAATCAGGCGAGAAAACTGAAGGAAATATTGGGAAATTATGAGGGCATCGTTGCATATGAGCCCCCTTCAGCTATCGGTACAGGAAATGCTGCAAATCCTCAAAGTGCAAATGAAGTTGCAAGAGAAGTTAAGAGCATTTTGCCATCAACAAGAGTTTTGTATGGAGGCAGCGTAGATGGGAAAAACATTAGGGGATTTATAGAGCAAGATTCTATTGATGGTGTCCTCGTTGGAAACAAAAGTCTTGATGCTTCTTTCTTCACGAACATTTTAGAGAATGCTTAAAGCCTAAGGGTTAACAATTGTTTAAACGATTTTTAGACTTGAAGAATTTTATGAAACCTGCAAGAATGCGTAAAAAAATAATACTGATAATATTAATAATTCTTTTTGCTATTATTTTTGGTAGGCTTTTTGCAAAGGCAGTTAAGTGGTCTCCTGTTATTTTTCAGTACTTTTTTCAAAAGGAAATTTCTCTTAAAAAAACAGAGAGTAGAATAAATGTATTATTTTTAGGTATCGGAGGGGGAAAACATGATGGACCGCTTCTTACAGATACAATTATCTACGCTAGCATAGATCCCGTCTCCCAGAAAGTAACTCTCGTATCAATTCCTCGGGATTTATGGCTGTCAGATCTTAAGGCAAAAATTAATACGGGTTATGCATTTGGCGAAAGTAGGAAAAAGGGCGGGGGGCTTATCCTGATGAAGGCAGCTGTTGAAAAAATATTAGAACAACCGGTTGATTATGCTTTAAGGATTGATTTTAACGGATTTGTTAAAGGAATAGATTTAATTGGCGGGATTGATGTGAATGTTGAGAATAGCTTTGAAGACTTAGAATATCCGATTTCCGGAAAAGAAACTGATGATTGCGGTTTTACGGGAGAGGAGTTTGAAAAAAGAGCAACAGCTTCAGCTATTCCTGAAGCTTTTCCGTGTCGTTATGAGCAGATTTCTTTTAAACAGGGAGTAGAGCACATGGATGGAGAAAAGGCTTTAAAATTTGTCCGCTCCCGGCATGCAACAGGATTGGAGGGTTCTGATTTTGCAAGAGCTAGGCGGCAAGAGGCAATAATAGAATCATTTAGGAATAAAATATTTTCTTTAAATATTCTTTTAAATCCGACAAAACTTGTGAGTTTGTATGATGTAGTTGGTGAAAGTATTGATGCTGATATTCAGCAAAGTGAATATGATGATTTTGTGAAACTTGCAATGAAAATTAAAGATGCGAAAATTAACAATGTAGTCTTTTCATATTCTGATCCATATGCTGAAAAGCAAGATATTTTTATTAATCCCTTAAATTCTGAAGCGTATGATGATCAGTGGGTTTTAATTCCCAGGGCGGGTAGTGATAATTTTTCAGAAATTCAAAAATATGTAGAATGTGAGATTACGGCTGAAAACTGTTCTATTTAATTTATCTTAAATATTTTTGTATTCCCCTTTTGGTAGATAATTTTTCCTAAAGATTCAAATTTCTCTTCATTAATCTCTGAATATTTTTGGCGCTCAAGGCTGCCAATGAATACAAATGACACGCTATATTTTTTTAGCAAGGTTTTAGTTTCCTTTAAATCTTGAGATTTATACATCTTTTCAATTTCGGGAATTCTGGGAGCGGGAATATCATATGTGCCGCGCCAAAGCCATTCATGAACAGTCCATCCTAAAACCGTCGGGAGACCAGTGTTGGTTGAAATCCGGCCAAAATCTGTATATGAATCTCCTTGCGCTTCAAGAATTACGGGTTGCTCTTTGATGTTTTTATTAATCCACATAATTGCGTCATAATCGGCCGGATAAGCAGACTTAAGATAACTTATACCATTGATTCCGGAGTATTTTTTTAAATCTCCAAAATAAGAATAAATTGCAAACCGTGAATAAAAAAGAACAATAATTATTATTAAGAGTCCAATAATCCAATAAAAGAAATTTTTATAAGACCGATTTAGAGACGTAGATCTATAATTCAAAAATAAACGAACAATAATATATCCCGAAGAAAGAGAAAGCATGATAAAGGCTTGATAAACAAGCTTAAACATTGTGTTGGCGCGATAGTGTGCAGGATAAATATCTTTTACATATATAAATTCCGGAAGAAGAATTAAGAGAGTTGATAATATTATTAAAATTCCGACAAAAACATCAGCAGAAATTATTTGTGAACGTAAATGTTTTGTTTTAATTTTGGATAACATAAACAAACAAAATGAAATTACCCAAAAATAAAAGAATCCGTAGAGAATTAACATTTGCCATAGGGGAGAATGTTGGCAATGATCTGCTTCAAAAAGAAAAGGACCGAATTTTCCAATATCTGTTAGAAATTCTGGTGCACAAAGTACGCCAATTCCGGAAGCAAAAGGCTTAAAATTAAGATTAAATGGAAGAGAAAACGTAAAGAGTCCAAGAACAATAATTAGAATCGGCCATAAAATACTAAATGCAGATGAAGGTGAATGTTTTATTTTTGATAAATATGACTTGATGCTTGAGACAAAAGAAGTTCCCATTGATCTAAGTTGAATTGCAAAAATAACAATGATTGCCAGTAGAAAGTAGATGATTCCGTCCCAGGCATTAGTCATGTACATAATTGCCAGCAAAAAGCTTATTAATACAATTTCTAATTTTAATTTATTGATTATTAATTTGGTTCTAAGAAATAAAGATAAAAGAATGGCAATTATTAATAGGACAAATGGTATGTCGAGAACATGTCCGTGCAGATCGGAAACAACATAAGAATATATAGGGAATTCATGAATCGTATTGTAGATAAAACGTGTTGCATTCGGATACCAATATCCATTTGTCAAAAATGTAGAGGGGGAAAAAGGCAATTGCCAGAATGGAACTGGGCTCTCATTAACGTAAGCTTTAAAAAATAAATATATAGCATGTAAATTTCCTCCAAAGTTTAATAAAAACGCAGTTATTATGCCGCCTATGATTGGAGTTTTGAGAGTTATTTTTTTAAATAAAGAGTGTAGCAGGTTAGCTACTATTGAAAATGCTGATGTAAATCCCATTGCAGCAATTGTTGAGAGCATTAAGTTAAACGTTAGAGCCGAAGGAAGAAATGAAAGACGGGTAAGCACAGCCGTAGTTAAGTGTCCAAAATAATAGTAATTAATAGAATAGGGAGTAAACCACATGTCTGGTGGGGGAAAGTATTTAGCTCTTAGTATTGAGTTTATAAAACCATAATCCATATATTTTTCCAGACCACGAATATCCGGTGCGTATCCATGAATAAAAGCCCAAAATATTAAAATAGCCAGAAAGATGCATTCCTCAAAAATAAATATTGGAAGTGCAGATTTGATGTTAATCTTGAACAACTTATTTTTTTTAGCTACGACTAAATTGATTAATAAAAATATGCCCACAATCAAGAAAACATTCAATGTCGTAAATGGCAAAATTTTTAGAAAACCAAAAAGGAAAACGAAATAGCTTATGAATGCTAATCCGATAATTTTTGCAAAAGCATAACCTCTGTCAAAAAAATTAGGAAAAATTAAATTTGTCGTAGGGATAAAAATCAGCCCGATTATAAAAATTGTTACCCACCATTGAAAAATACTTGTTAAATCAGAAGTAAACATATTATCTGAATATTTCTTCGATATGCTTAATGGCAATTAAATTTTTCTTTAATGGTTTACTAATTTTGTTATTTAACCAAAAAAATTTAATTTTTGGATTTTTTTCAACCAAATAATTTAGGAGTTGAAGGTCGTCATCAATAAACATGTCTAACTTAAGTTTATTTATAATCTCATTTTTAAAAAAGTGCGGTTGTTTATTGTCGTAATTAAAGTACATGGCATTAAATATTTTATTAAAGTTGAAGCGCTTAATGAGATCGGATGTTCTTTTTTTCAAAAAACCAAACCTACTTGATATAAGATAATATTTATTTGTATTTGTTAGAGCTAAGCTTCTAACGTAGTCTAAATTTTCTTTAATAGGAGGGCGAAAAAGGGGATAGTGACTAAATATTCTTATAATTTGTTCCAGTTTTGACGGTATTCGATATTTTAATACGCGATTACCTTTTTCTTTATAAAGAAAATCTATAATTTTTTCAGGGATAAGAGGCGGAAAATTTATAAATATTTTATCCAAATCAAATCCGATATTCATTTTTAAAATAAATTTTTAACAAGATTTAAAAGTTTAAAATTCCAGCCAACCCTATGTGTCATTCCTACCTTATTTATTATTTCATTTCTGTGGTTTTTATACCAGTTGTAGCTTTCAATTAATAATTCTTGATTAGATTTTTTAGGTTTCCAACCCAATAGTTCTTCTGCCTTTTTGATGGATATATAAGAGTCAACAGGCATAGTTTTATAATGCCAGGCAGCAATTGGCGATAAATTAAGTGTTTCTAAAATTCCTAATAAAATTTGAGAGGGAAAAGTAGGAAGTTTTATTATTTTTGATTTTGATTTGGCATGGTTTATTACTGATTCTAAATCTATATTCCACGTTTTGAATCGATCAGCCCCTATATTAAAAGTTTCTCCTTCTGTTTTACTTTCTAAAGCTTTTATTATTGCGTTTACTACATCAGATACGGCTAAAAGTTGATATTTATTATTTCCATTTCCTAGAATAAATACGCCTTTACTTTGGTATATCGCCTCAAACCATAATTCAAAAACCCCAAGTCTCTCAGGTCCCAAAAAGGATTTTGGACGAAGAATATTAACAGACAAGCCCTTTTTGAAATATTCTAAGCATAATTTTTCAGCAGCTACCTTCGATTCGCCATAAAAACCAATTGGATCTAGGGGGTTTGTTTCTGCTTCAGGAAGATGTTTTGGTACTCCATAAACTGCAGTTGATGATATAAAAACCAATCTTTTTATCTTATTTTTAAAAGATGCATCGAGGACGTTTCTTGTGCCATTTATATTTATGTCATAAATTATTTTTTTCCCTCTTAAGATAGGCAAGGCTGCAGCTGCATGAACAACATAGTCATGATCCTTAATTGCATCATTTATTTTCTTTGCGTCTCTTACATCACATTTTATAACTTTGACTTTTCCGATAAGGTCTTTTGCGTCTAAAGCAGCTAAATCTAGAAGTGTTACTTTATAACCTTTTCTTAGGAGTTGTCTTGCGAGATGGACTCCTAAGAATCCAGTTCCGCCCGTTATTAATACTTTAGTTATTTTCATTTTATATCGTATTCTAACATTTAAGACTATTTCTTCTCAAGACTAATTTTCCGTTTTGTGATTAATTTGACCTAGATAGACTTAGAAGATCAAATAAGTATATATCTTTGTAGTATATTCTTTCAAATTCAATCTTGTTAGTAGATAAATTTTTAATCAGAGCTTGTTTGTCAAACATATAATTGTTTTCAGGCATAATTATAAATAAATAATTAATATAGTTTTTGTAATTAGATATTTTGTCTAAAATTACTTGATTTGTAACGTCAATAATTGTGTGTTTTTGAGTTAAATATTCAAGGGGTGGGACAGACTTGAAGCTTGGATAATAATTATTGCCTATAAAAAATGTAATAATGTCTTTATTGGAATTTCTATTTATAATTTTTTGTGCCTCCCATGCTCTAAACTCATTTATGTTTAGAGTTTTTTCCCAAATGTTTTCGCGAAAATAAAGATTAATGTTATAAATTGCAAAATAAATGCAGATTATTAAAATTAGCAATGTTTGAATTTTTTTATTGATAAAAATTTTAAATAAATGAGTACTTTTTTCAATTCCGAATGCAGTAAGTAGGATTATTAATGGGACAAGGCTTAATAATCTATGTGTATAATTTATGGTATTTAATATAGCGCTATTTAGAAGTGGTATGCCGAAAATTAATAAAATTATAAGAAAATATACGGGTTTTTTAATCCTGCTAAGTGTAACTGCAAGTCCTATCAGGAAAAATATTGAAAATGGAACGATAAGAAAAGGGCCTCCGTATCTATAGTGGAAGTCTATGGGAGTTTGGATATACGCCAAAAGTGAATTTTTGTAATTTGAAGCTATTGTTATTAAGTTATTAATTGGAGTTTGATTTTGAGAGATTATGGTAGATGCTGTTCCCGTAGCCATAAACTCTGCTTTTCGCGTTGTCATTACCGAAATTGTCGGTCCAAGCGTAATTAAAAAGAAGAGTAAAAAAGTAATGAATAAAACTACGAATTTTTTAAAACTAGATTTTATAAAAATAAAAGTAATGAAAGTAATAGAGGTAAGTAAAATAAAAGCCCGTAATCCGCTGTAAAAATGTAGTCCAAGCCCCAAAATAGTTGCAAGTAAGATTGCGGAGTTAATCTTCCAAGCTTTAGCTGAAAAGTTAAACGCTAAGAGTATAACTAATGCATAAAAACCATCAAAAAGATTTAAGAATTCAGTTCTGCTGAAGTGTATATGTACATGATATGTACAAAGCAGAAATGCAGAGATTAGAGCAGTTTTTTTGTTTAAAATACTATTTGTTAATAGATATATCAATATAATCGATATTGTTCCGAATAATGCAGAGAATAATCTCACTTTTAAAACTTGATCAATATTTAAAAGATGGGGAATAGAGGATAATACGAAAAAATTATTATTAATTCCTGCATGAAAACCAAAATAATCTTTTATTTCTCCTGAAATGATTTTTTGAGGAAATAATCCTGCGTCTTTTGCTTCATCGTGGGTAAGGATTGGTATAGAGCTAAGGTTCCAGAACCTTATGATTATACCCATGAGAACAATAAAAATAATTAATCTATTTTTATTTAAGAATTTTTTAATAGAAAATTTTTTCAAATCTAAAGTTTTACTGATCGTTATTTTTCCTTTATTAATTAAATATATAAAAATTAACAGAATTGATGTTATCCAAAAAACAAAAGAACAGGCGGAATTATACGGTTGCCTAACGTAAAGAAGTATGCTTGTAATGTAAGAAGAAATAATAAGAAAAAGAATAATTAACTTTTTAATCATTTTGCTAATTTTAATTTGAATAGCCCAATAAGATTTCTAATAGATATTCCTAATATTTTATTAAGTTTATACACTTGAGTTGTGCCGCTGGTTCTTTCCCTGTGATTAATTTGGCGTTCATAAATTGAAAGGTTTTTTTTGGTGCACATTCCTACAAATCCCCACCAAAAACCTTCTTTAAGATGTACGAGATGTTTTATGTAAGGCATTATTTTTTGTTTTTTAAATAAAACAAAAGGAGCGCTAGGATCATGAATATTAGTTGGAAATAAAATTATAAAGACGGTTTTAAAAAGCAACGAAAAGATCCTTCTTTGTAGCGGATCTGCCCGTTTTTTTCTCCAACCTATTGTAACGTGAGTTTTTTCTTTATTGTTCCAAAATTTTGAGAAATCATCAGGATCGCATTGCCCATCGGAGTCAATGCATAAGACATATTCAGAATCAGCAGATTTTATGCCGTCAATAACTGCTGTTCCGTATCCTCTTCTTTTTTGTTTTTGGTTCAACCCTAAAGGATATTTCTTTTGAAGTTTAGCAAGTAAATCTTTTGTTCCGTCTGTTGATCCGTCTTCACAAACAATAAACAAGTATTCAATTTTTTGTTTATCTAATTCTCTTTTCCATTCTTTTAATACTTTTTCAATACTATTTTTCTCATTATGAACGGGGAGAATTACGGAAAGTTGAATCATTATATTATTGTCTCAACTGATTTTGGCGCTTCTTCCAAAAACCATTCGATTGTTTTTTCCAATCCCTGCTTTAAGTTAGATTGCGGTTTCCAGCCCGTCAGTCTTTTGGCTTTTTGAATATCAAGTGCTCGGGTTTTTACTCCCTCGGGTTTTGATTTGTCAAACAAAATCTTTTTTGGTCTCCAATTTAAGATATCAAAAATAAGATCCGTTGCTTGGATTATTGTATATCTTTTGCTTGTGCCTAAGTTAACAACATCCATATTCGTTATTTTTTTACAAGCAGCTAAAGTTCCGGATACAATATCATCAACATATGTAAAATCACGATCTTGTTTGCCGCTTCCCCAAACAACATAAGGGTCCTCCTTATTTACTGCTCTACGTATTAGAGCGATTATTGCATGGGTATCATTCTCCCATGGTCCGTAGGCCGTAACATATCTAGTTATGGATCCTTTTAATCCATGTTGTTCGCGATAAGCTTTCATGGTTAATTCTCCCATTAATTTTGCCCATCCGTATTCCCTGTCTGCATTCGCCCAATTATTCTTAAAAGCGTCTATTTCTTTCAATAGATATTTTGAATTATATTTTTTTTGTAAATCATGCGGGTAAACACATGCCGTGGAGGCATATTGAATTCTTTCAATCCCAACTTGAGACGCAGTCTTTATTACATTTTCATTGATGGAAAAATTTTCACAGCAATCTGCCGGGTGAGTATCTATATAGCCTCTACCTCCGAAATTAGCTGCTAAGTGGAAAACAATTTCATGATTTTTTATTGCATTTTTTGTGTTTTCTAATTTTTGAAAATCAACAAACAAAAACTTATGTCCATTTTCAGCCTGATAGCCCCAATTAGTTCTTTTGTATTTTAAATTATTATCTTTCCAAATTCTTAAGATATTTTTCAAACTACCTGTGGATAAATTATCTCCAATAGTGGTCGTTGAGCCATTTTTTATTAATTGATTGGTGAGAGCTGATCCGATAAATCCGGCCCCTCCGGTTATAAAAACACGTTTATCTTTATAAAACATATCAATTAATCTAATCCCGTGAAATGGACCTCATTATATCTTAAATTTTTTTAAAAATCATTACTTTTGGATGGTCGTAAACAGTAAAAGATTCGTCAGCATTTTGATCATTGATTGAAATATTTAAAAATGGAATTTTTGGGGGATTTTTAAATTCCGCTACTTTTTCGTATCCTAATTTTCTGTCAAAAAGCTCTTGATAATAAATATTTGCGTTTTGCGGGCATCTCTCCTGAAGAATATGCCAATTTATACAATTTTGAGCAATCCTTTGAAGCGGAGTATGCAAGCGATTACTTGCAATTATTATATAGTCAGATTCCTTAATGGATTGATAGATCTGCGTTTTTATGGTAGAGTTTTGCATTTCGTAAATTGGTAATTGTTTAATTTTATAATTACTTTGTGTTCCGAGAGGTAAACCATCATCCCAGTGTTCAGTGGCAATAGTAGATCCCGTTGGGATATTTTGGTTAATCCAAGTGGTCGCCAATATGCGGGTGTTTGGTTGGGTATAGATATGCATAAAAGATAACGGCCAAACTAGAATAGAAATATAAAATATTAAATATAAAATATTTAAAATAAACCATGATTTAATTTTTGTTTTTAAAACCTGATTTATTCTGTAAGCTAAAATAGCTCCAAATAAACAGAAAAGAGGATATAGGGGGAGCATGTAGCGCATCCAGCCAACTGCGAATTTTCCAATTACCGCAAAATAGCTTAAAAAGAAGATTAGCAGAATGAGTTCCTGGGCCCATTTTCCTTTCTTTTTCTTTTTCAAAATAATAAAAGATGTATAGAGAATTCCGATAAAAGAAATTGTTGCAAGGATTGGTCCCTGTCCCCAGAGAAACATATTTTTCAGTTCGTAAAAATACGGAATTTTTCCAACATATTGAAGCGTATAAGGGAAAGTAAATGCATCACGTGTCATTCGGGATTGTTCAAGGGTTTGTCTCCAAAATTCCTTTATATCCAAAAGTGCATATGGTTCAAATATCAAAAACGACACAAGAGTAAACATTGTGATAATTAATCCTTCGGTAAAAAGAGTTTTTAGAAATTTTGGAATGTGAGGAAACCAAATTTTTGGCCTGTGAGGATTTTTTATAAAAATTAAAATAAAATCTGAAATTAACGCTGCTCCAATTGATACCACTAGAACTAAGGCGCTTGTTTTAGTTGCGAGAGATATTCCAAATAAAATTCCAATGACAGCTGCTTTTATTTTCGTGGGTTTCTCATAGAAAAAAATAATTGCATAAAGAGTGAGTAAAACGAAAAAAGTAAGAGTAGTGTCTACGGCATAAAAATGGGCTGCCTGAATAGGAAAAACGCTTATGGTGTAGAAAAAAGCACCCAAAAGTCCTATCTGTTTTGAGAAAATTTTTTTCCCTAACGAAAAAATAAGCAAAATAGTTCCCATGTCAAAAATGACGGAAAGAGAACGACCAATGAGATTAATTTGATCATAGCCGATAGTCTGCGGATAGAAGATGTCGGCGAACGATCCGATTATTTTTAGTAGATATAGGGGAAAACTGCCGTAAGCAAAAAAATGCGGATTCAAAGGGCTGTCTATGGATAGAAATTCAGACATGCTTGAAGGAAGATGAAGGGGGAGAGTAAACATGGTAATTGCCCGTTCATCTGGGTGGAGATGGGCTCCCTGATCCCAATTTAGCCCATACAATCGCAAGAATACTCCAATTAACACTACTAGCAATAAAGCAATTTTTTCCTTATTTATTTTCCAAAATTTTCTCATATTGTTCTATGGATAATTGTTTATTTTTTTCAAAGACACGAATTACCGGGTGATCAAAAACACTCCATGTTTCTTCTGCTTTTTCATCGGGAATTTCAAACCTTAAACTTCCGATCTGTACTTCCGGATAAGAATGAAATTCATTAATTTGAGCAAATCCAAGCTTTCCGTCAAAAAGAGAATTATAAAAATTTGCAGTTTTCGGAAAAAGAGATGATAGTCTTTGATGATTGTAAAAAACACGGCGGCTCTGTATGAGAAAATAAGTCGAAGAATGTAACGCGTTAGCGATTTTATTCCTTGTTGTTTGACTATCTTCTAAGGAATAAAAATCAAGAGAAGTTTTTTGAAAATTTCCCTTTAGAGGAATGTCTATCATATTTCCTCCTTCAACTAAAATTGTAGAGTTTTCAGGGAAATTTTTTTCTATCCAATCTGATGCAGTAATTCTAATATCCGGCCGGAAATATATTGAGAAAAATGCAGTTGTCCATAAAAAAGTTCCAACTAATAAAATTGTAGTAAGGATTTTTGATACAGATTTATTTATTAAGTAGAATTTTTCAAGTAAAAAAGTTGCAAATATCGCAAAGAAAGGAAATGCCGGAGCAATAAATCTAGTCCATTTGGCAAAAAGAAAAGCATTTATTAGGAATGTTGATAAGAATGCAATAATAATTATTGCTTGATTTGGCTTTCGTTTTTTAATTGCATTAATTATGAAGAATATAAATCCAAAAAAAGAAAATAAAAATAAAAATGGCCCTAAGGTGTAAGGTAAAATTTTTTCAAATTGAAATAAGACAGGAACAGTATCTATAAATTGGCGAGTGTAAAAAACCGGCAACTTACCTATAGCAAGTCCTCCCTCATATTGCACATTTCCCAGAAAAGCAGGGAGATCTATGAAAACGAACGGTGCGGCAAAAGCAAAAAAAATAATGACAACAACTAGAATTACTAAAATATAACTTATAAGTTTTGATAGTTTTTTGAAGGAAAGCTTTTTAGGCCAGGCTCTAATAATAACAGCTATTGTTAGTGGTAATAAAAATACCGCTGAACTTATTTTTACACCCATAGCGAAACCTAGAAAAATAGAAGATGTTACCAGGAAAATGATTTTATTTTTCTGGATGAATTTTAAAATGAAGTATAAGGATGCAAACAAGAAAAAAGTCAAAGCTGATTCGGGTGTGGCGAAGTGAGCTTGTTGAATAAGTCCCGGAGTGATTGCGACTAAAAAAGCAGTAAGATAGGAGAAATATCCGGACATAAAGAGTTTGCAAGTTTTGTAGACAACAAAAATAGTAAGAGTTGAAAATAGAGCAGAATAAAAACGGCCAACTAAAAATAAATTAGGCAGCAAGGAATGTTGATTAAAAAGCGTCGTAAAATATTTAAATATTTCTTGAGTGAAATAAATTAAATAAATAGTTACTGTACCATAGGAGAAAAAATGAGGATTCATTTGGCTGGGGAAGACTAGCTGATTAACGGATGCTACAATATGATACTCATCGGGATGGGTAAATAATCCCTGGCCCCAATCTAATTTATAGAAACGGAGAAAAGCCCCGATTAAAAGTAAAATTATTAATAATTTGTTTATTTTTAAGAACATATGATTATTTTTCTTTGAGAAGTAGTTTAGCTACCCTTTTTCCTGTTTCAATTGCATAATTAGTTCCTCTGTCCCAAGGATAAACTTGTTCCATATTTGCTAAATATACATTTTTCAACGGAGTCTTAAAAGGAGGAATGATTTTAGAATAATTTGTGGGAATAATGGGTTGTGCAAAATAATCTTTAAAAAACTCAAAGTCAATAATATTTTTTTTGTAATCAGGGTTAATTTTTTTCAAATATGGATCAAAATGATTTAATATTTCTTTCTTAGTCATAGTAAAATATCGATCATCAATAGGCTTATAATTGCCGACGTAAAGTAGGTGTTCGTTGTTGTAATTTTTTTTATCCATAAAATTAGTATGCTCAGCGATTGCCATAATTGGGTTATTTTTATCGCAAATATTCAGCCAATAGGTGCCGTCTTTTAGGAATTGCTTTTTGAGTCTTAAAACCAGATTCGTTGCTCCGATGTTTTTTAATTTTTCCAAATTTTCTCTATAAGCATCAGGTAGTTGTGCAATTTTTAAAAATGTGGAAGACGGGATTGTAATAATAGCCGAATCAAAACCTCCAATTTCTTTTAATTTTCCGGATTCTTCAAATTTTATCCGGATTTTATTTTTTGAATAGAGATTTTTTATTTCCGTATTAAAATAAAAAACTCCTTCCTTTCTTTTAATTTCCTTGATAAGTTTGTTTGCAAATTTTAAGAAACCGCCTTCAGGGTATGCGAGAGAAGATGTTCTCTTTCTTATCCTTGCCCAAAACCATGCAAGAGAAATGTTATCCGAAAATTGTCCAAATTTATTCATAAACAATGGTTGCCAAATCATTTCGTATGACTTTTTGCCCATTAATTTGGGAAGTATAATAGTAGCGTTATGTTTTTCAAGATATTTCCAAAAAGGGCTGTATTTTAGAAAGGCAATAGTAATTCCCATCCTAAGTCTTTCAAAAACCGATAATAAAGGAAATTTTAATACAGAAAAAGGGGAGTCAAGTTGATGAATTTCATTTTTAGCATAAACAGAGGTTTTGGGTCTTTTTGTTGTTATTTTAAAATTTATCTCTTTTGCTAAATTTAAAATATTTTTATCATTTGTGAATAAATGATGATAGGATTTTTCTAATGTCCAATCCCATTCTGGTTGAGTAAACCCTGTGGCAAGTCCACCAGGAAATGATTCTTTCTCGAAGATAGTTACATCATGGCCCGCTTTTGATAAATAATAAGCTGCAGATAGGCCTGTGAATCCAGCACCTATAATTGAGATTTTCATACAGACACCTTTTGACTTAATAGGAATAATACTATGCCAGCAGTAGTTGTGGCAATAGCAGCGATGGCTATAAATAGAATTCGCGAATCTCCTGTCGGCGGAAGCCCGCCTTTTGATCCGATAGGTTCAATAGTTGGAGATGGGGTGGGAGTAGAAGCTGGGGTAACACTTGGAGTAATGTCTGAAATGAAAGTAACGCCTGTTGGTAAAGCCGGAATTGATGTGTCGGGCGTAATTTGTTGTTGAGGAATTATGGAAGGGGTAGGGGTTATTTGAGAATCAGCAGCATAAACAGTAAAAGATTGAACAATTGTCCTTAGTATTCCTGATGAATCGCGGGTTTTTATTGTTACAGTGTGGATGCCGGGAGAAAGGTCGGTAGTTGGTTTATATGTCCAGTTTCCATTACGGTCTGCAGTTATTTGCGTTGTTATTTCTTCTGTTGAGTGAATAATAATTTCTATTTTTTCATTGGGTAGGCTTGTGCCGCGGAATTGCGGTTTTTGTTCAGTAATAGACCGATCTTCTTTTAGATTTAATATTTCAAGTTTTATCTCCTCTTTGGAGGATGAAGTTGGTAATGGAATGGTTGAGGGAAAACTTACTAAGAGTTTTGCGGATTTTGTTGTAGCGGATGTATCTTTTTCTGAAAAATCGTAGCTATTGGATAAGGTTATAGTTGGGATGATTTTTGTTTTACTCAAAGATGCCGATACGGTGGATTGTAATGAGCCATCATTGGCAATAATATTAAAAACAGTTTCGTCATTTATGTCAAAATAAGAAGAAAGATCTCTGGTTCGTAAATTTTCTAAAGAAAAACTAAATGTTCCGTCCTTTTCAGTTATGGCGGATAAAAATTGTGAATCTTCTGCGCTTAAATATACAATTGCTTCAGAGGGAGCATTGCCGTCTGGTAAAATAATTTTCCCTTTTACAACATTTTCTTCCTTAGCGGAGGGTGAAGCAATTTCGGGACCTGTTATTGTTTCAAAAGGAGCATCATCATTTAAAAAGGTATTAGAACCGGAGATAATTGTTAAAAAATATTTTGTATCAGCTTTTAGATTTTTTAAAGTTATACTGTGAATTTTTTTGGAAGAAAAAGATTCTTTTTCTTTATCCACATCATCCAACTCTGATTCTCCTAACTTCTTATCAATACCATAGCTAACAGAGCCCGTAGTCGAGGTGTTAGTTTGATAAGTTATGGTAAGTGATTTATTTGAAATATTTGTTATTTTTATATTTTGCGGTTTTTCTGAATTAGATGCTTTACTTTTAAAGGAAGTTTCATTTTTGAGGATAAAAGTTGTTAAAGGTATTCCCAACAAAACGAGGATAATCCCAAATATTCCTATAATTTTTTTACTGAATATTCGGTTATTCATATCTGGAGTTTTGCCTCCTCGGATGCGTTCTTGGGAGAAAGCAATCTAGCTGGTAGTGAAGTTGGAGTTGGAGTAATAATGTCTAGTTCAAGAGATGGATTTATCTTCTTTCTTTCTTTTAGTTTTTCAATAGCCTTCGTATCAAAATTAGGCTTAATGGGAGAGATATCTTTACTTGTTGTTTCAGATATTGTAGAGCTAGATGCGCTGTGATAAATACTAGTTCCGATCCAAATGAAAGTAAAAATGAAGAGAAGAATTACAATAATTAAAATATCTTTTTGTTTCATGTTAATAATTACGTATTACCTTTAAAATAGGCAGTCCCTTGAATAGTAAATTCTAAAGGTTTATCTTCTTGTCTGGTTAAATTTTCCATAGAAAAAGAATCAATATTAACAATCCTTTCCATATCCGTAATAGTTTGTAGGAATTTGGAAATATTTTCAAAAGTTCCAGAGCCTGCAACAGTAAAAGAATAGGAATAAAATTTTTTATTTGTTCCC
>Ga0172381_10002094_pt1 | contig 22644 bp, 22 predicted proteins | sample Leawel6488metaG_FD_119754 | JGI IMG/M metagenome (GOLD analysis project Ga0172381, IMG submission 119754) | Leachate microbial communities from a municipal landfill in Southern Ontario, Canada - Leachate well 64-88 metaG | ecosystem: Engineered > Solid waste > Landfill > Unclassified | place...
GCCTTTTAAGCCATTGGTTCTGGGTTCGAGTCCCAGGCGGCCCACCAAAAACTTGGCGACATTGTGTCGGCAATTTTTTGTATAAGATGATATTTTTTTGATTCGGACCCCACCACAACACTACAGTGTGTTGCAGCAGGGTGAGTAATCCTCATATTTTTAGATAAACCTACTCGGGTAATTCTCCACGATCGACGATAATTGTCCGTGATTGCGTGCTATCTGTGTATTGCAAAAGTTATTCCATTAGGATAAACTATCAAAGGATCATCCAACAGAACCAGTGTGCAGGTTGATTAACCGCGACAAAGACTCGTGACCAGCTGTTAGGGGGCTATCACAAAAAGGAAAGCTATATAATTAGGCTTTTGGCACGGACACAGAAAAAATTGTCCGCGCCATTCTTTTTATTCATTTCGTAGAACTTTTATAAACACATCTGTGGGAACTTCAACCCGTCCGATTGATTTCATTTTCTTTTTGCCCTTCTTCTGTTTGTCCAAAAGCTTGTTTTTCCTAGTCACATCACCCCCATAGAGCCCGCTAGTGACATCTTTGCGGAAAGGAGATATTCGCTCCGACGCAATTATTTTTGCGCCGACAGCCGCTTGTATTTTAATCTCAAAATTTTGACGGGGGATTAAGGTTTTAAGCTTTTCGACAATACGCCTTGCCTCAGACTGGGCTTTGGCCTTGTGCACGACAAAAGTCAGGGCATCGACTTTTTCTTCAGCGATCAGTATTTCAACCTTGTCGAGATCGGCGTGGCGGTACTCAAGCGTTTCATAATTCATGGATGCATAGCCTCTTGATACGCTCTTCAAATCATCATACAAATTAATAATAACCTCAGCCAAAGGAATTTCGTAATTTACGATCACTCTGACTTCGTCCAAATATTCCGTCGTCTTGTAAACTGCCCGTTTGCTTTGGATAGTCTCCATGACGGCACCCATATATTCTTTTGGCGTAAAAATCTCAAGTTTAACCCATGGTTCGCGGACTTCAAAATAATCGCCCGAAGTTGGCAGGTCTGAGGGCTTTTCGATTACAATTTCCTCCTTGTCGGTTTTTGTCACCTCATAACGGACGGTGGGGGAGGAAATTACAAGAGAAAGATTATACTCACGCTCAAGCCGCTCCTTGACAATATCAAGATGAAGAAGGCCCAAAAAGCCACAACGAAAGCCAAAGCCCAAAGCTGGCGATTGTTCCGGCTCAAAGATGAGGGAGGCGTCATTTAATTTTAATTTCTCTATTGCCTCTTTTAGATCGGGATAATCCCCACCCTCAGTGCAGTAAATTGAAGCAAAAACGATAGGAAGAACCTTTTTGTAGCCAGGCAGGGGAGAGAGTGCCTGATTTTTTTCAAGAGTTATAGTGTCGCCGACACGCGCTTCTTCTACGGACCTAAAGCCGGTAACAATATAGCCAATTTCTCCACTGGAGAGGGGAGTGTGGGGCACAAATTTTGGAGAGAAGTATCCGACTTCAATTGCATCTCCCCTACTTTTTGTTTGGATTAAATAAATTTTATCGCCTTTTTTTATTTCGCCGTCAAAAACCCGGACGTAGGCGACTACTCCTCGATAGGGGTCATAGATAGAGTCAAAAATCAATGCTCGCAAGGAGTCATCGTTTTTAGTAGCACTCCCCGCTAGAACATCACTAGGTAAATTTCTAATTTCTAAATCAGAATTATCTAAATTTTTGTCATTTGTTATTTGATTCTCATCTATCTTTTGCTTGTCCAGCGTAGCCTTGGCGAAGTTGGATTTCTTGGTTATTGGAGACGGAATTGTCTGAACAATTCTGTCGAGCAATTCCCTGACACCTTCTCCCGTCTTGCCAGAGGTGAAAATTATATCTTCTTTTTTGCAACCGATTATTTTAATAACTTCCTCTGCCACCTCATCTGGTTGTGCTGCAGGAAGATCAATTTTATTTATGACCGGGATAATTTCCAAATTGTGGTCAATTGCCTGATATAAGTTTGACAGTGTTTGAGCTTCAATGCCCTGAGTTGCGTCCACCAAAAGGACAGCACCCTCAACCGCCGCTAGGGAGCGAGAAACTTCATAAGCAAAATCAACGTGACCTGGAGTGTCGATCAAATTGAGGATAAAGTCGTTCCAAAGCATGCGCACTGGAGCTAATTTGATGGTAATCCCACGCTCACGCTCGATGTCCATTGAATCCAAAATTTGCTCTTGCATGTTCCGTTTAGATATTGTGCCGGTAATCTCCAACATTCTATCGGCCATAGTAGATTTACCGTGGTCAATGTGGCTGATAATACAAAAATTTCGTATATTTTCTTGTTGCATGTTGCCTTTTACGTCATCCTGAATTTGTTTCAGGATCTCCATAATATTAAATAGATTCCAAATCGAGTCTGGAATGACAACATTAGAGTACCATTTTTATGCTCAAAAAGCTACTTATTGAAATATTCTTTCAAGCAATGATTCTTTGTGATTTTTTCTCTTTATCGTTTTCTGTAATTCAGGGGAATTTTCTTCTGCGTTTTTTGCTCCAATTTCTCTAATTTCGTAGACAGCGTCAAAGTCAAACCACTGAAAAGAATGGACTGGGGGTTCAAAACAAAAATCACAGCTTGTTTTTTCTGATTCGGCTAATTGTTTTTCCATAATTTCCAAAGACCGGAGTGCAATACTAAGAGGATTGGCTCTAAAATCACCGTTATTGTTTAGCCGGTCATAAGTGTTAATGCAGTAGAGAGAAGAGCCAACAATAAACTCCATGCCGCTTTTTTTCAATATTGATGCCGGTAGATTTTTAACAAGACCTCCATCGACATAAAAATTGTTACCAATTTTTTGAACCGGAAATACGCCAGGGTAGGCAGATGAGGCCATAACCGCTTTTATCGGTTCGCCTAAGGAAAAGTGCTTCATCTCGCCGGTTGTAATGTCGGTGGCAATGCAGGAAAATTGCGTCTTGAGGTCTGAAAAACCTTTGGCTTTAACAATAATGGTTAAGATCTCTTCTATTTTAGAAAATATTAGAGAGTTTCGGCGCAAAATAATATTTGTGCGATTAAATAAACCGGCTTTTTCCATTTCAGAAAAAAATTCATTCACAGCAGAAACACCGCCATAACAATACAAAAGTCCGATAATTGCGCCTGCAGACGTGCCGCAGACTGAATCAATTTTGATTTTATTTTTTTCCAGCTCTTCCAAAACACCAATGTGAGCGGCCCCAAGAGCACCGCCGCCAGATAATGCCAAACCGGTTTTCATTTGTATTCCTATTTATTTTATGTTAATTTACCGTTGGAGGTGAGTGAAATGAGATTAGAGACAGCACCAGGTTCAAAATATGGCACTATGACCATCGAGCAAATCATTGAGGAAATAAGTAAGTCGTCAAGCGCTGTGAACGACGTACACATTGAGCTAACTATGAGCGAACTGGACTCAAGACCGGATCTGATGAAGATCTTGCTAATTGCCGTACTCAGGTCTAGTGGAATTATATTAACTGGACCAGCAATGTTCAGTACAGAAAAAAATGGAGGACGTTCGAGAGTAAATATTAACATCGGTCCGGGAATTGGAAATCAGAGATGTATTCAGATCAAATTGGTAGAATAATGGCGCTCTGTTCTTTGGGCTGTCCAGATGGGCCGCCCTTTTTTATTGGACACATTTGTCAAAAACTATTGCCAGCCATGAGACGGACAGAAGAATGAAACACTATATGCGTAAGTGTGATGCCCTTATTTTCTAAAACTTTTCAATAATTTAATTTGTTCTGTCCAGCTCATATTATCCTGCGGAGTTTCCAAAATAGCAAACAGACTGTTTAGCTTTGGATGGTTTAGAATCTCTGCAAAAATATCTTTGCCAATCTCACCAAAACCGATATCGGCGTGACGGTCTCTCTTTGAATTTAATGCAACTTTTGAATCGTTTAGATGCAACCCAATAAGCCGGTCAAGACCAATTTCCTTTTCAAAAAGATCCAAAAAGTCCTCAAGCCCCTCTTTTGTACGAAGATTATAGCCGGAGCCAAAGGCATGAGCCGTATCTATTAGTACTTTAAGACGGGGGGAATTGACGGCTTTAATAATTTGTCCCAATTCATCTAGTGTGTCTCCGATAATATTACCTGCTCCGGCCGAATTTTCCAAAACAAGATATGGGCCTTTTGGGGAGCCGTCCAATATTCTTTTAACCGCCTCATCGACTTTTTTCATTACTTCCGAAAGGTTTCTGCCTTTAGTTGAGCCAACATGAAAATTAACGCCAATGGCACCTATTTTGGCCGCTTTTGCCATGTCATCGGTAAGAGATTTTATAGACTGCTCATAGAAAAAGGGGTTGCTAGAGGCTAAATTCAAAAGATAAATGCCGTGTATTATGATTGGATCAATGTCGGTTCCGCCAGCTGGCGGATTGTTCAATGCGACAAATTTGTCAACTTCTTCCTCGGGAATAGGAACAGGATTCCAGCGCTGCGGTGGATTGACAAAAATTTGCATGCATTCACAACCAATCTCCTTGGCCCGGTTGATTGATTCCGAGAATGGTTTGCTGCTTGAAACATGTGCTCCAATTTTCATTTTTACCCTTCTTCCCTATGTCATCTCGAGCGAAGTCGAGAGATCTTTGTGTCCTGGATTCATTGTATTAATTAACCATATCTTTTTGTCTCTACTCCATTTCTTAAGTTGTTTTTCTCGTTCCAATATTACTCTGATATCGCTAGATGATTCAAAATAAAGCAACGTTTTACATTTATACTTTTTAGTAAATCCATCAATTAATCCATTTTTATGTTCATAAACTCTTCTGGTCAAATTATTTGTAACTCCAATATACAATACTTCTCCAATGCTTGCCATTATATATAAATAATATTCTTTACCCATGAAAGATTCCTCCACTACGGTCGGAATGACAATTTTGAGATGGTCGGAATCGCGATGTTGAGATAATCGGAACTACGATATTAGAACAGCAGGTATGAGGATATTAATTCTACTTTTCTGCAAAACCTAAACGGTTAAAATAATCATAAGGAATATTTTTATCATCTATGATCTCAAGAATTTTGTATTTTCCTCTGGTGAAAACTTCTCCATTTTCCAAAAAATGAGTTGCTTCAAGAATTTGGACGCTTGCAATTGGTGGGGACAGTTCCCAATTTCCTTTTGTCTCAATTAGGGGGACTCCACCGTAAAACCAGTAGCTTCTTTGATCTTTTTTTAAGAAATTATGAATTTTCCCAACTTCTAATTTCTCCGGAAGACATTCTTCTTCTTTTCTCCGGCCAGCTTTGTACTCTTTCATATCGCGCAAGGCTAAGTCCGGACTAAATTCTATTGGTATTCCCATGATCAACCTTTCGAATTACTTTATTTTTGATAAGTCGCCATTTAAAATTGTGGGCTGTAATGCTATTATTTCATCGGTATAAATCATACTTGGTATCGGATTTAACAGAAATAATTTTTTATTTAGTACGTGGCCAAAACTCAATTCCATAAAAGCGCTGCCTCCAATATAATTTTTCACTTCATTTTTATCAATATTTACAATTAGAACAGCCTCTGCGTTATTTATCTCGTTGTAATATTCCCTAGTTAAATCAAATTTAATTTTTCTTTCAGGTGATTCACCGCTGCCTTCAAGTATAATCTTTTTACTTGCATAGTCTTCGGTATTGCTTGGCAATACCACCTTATGACTTAGGCTTTTTAAACTTTTTTTAACCTCAATCATTTTTGCAGCACTGGACATACTGCCGCAAACTACAATTTTCATTTTAAAATCTTTCAAATTTAACACTTAAATCAGCTAAATCCAATATAGCATAATGACCGGTTTCAAGAGAAGCTAGCTGAATCACTTTGGTTTGACCAAGATAGGCTGTGCCCCAGCGGTAGTGTAGATGGCCACAAACGTGAATCAGAGGCGAATCAGAAAACTTTTTGCTCGAGTTTGCAATAGCCAAATCTTTCTGCTGAAGGACCAGAATGCCGGGTGGTGGCACATGGGACAAAAATATGGAGCCGGCGATTGCCTTTTTGTCAATCATACTTTCGCCTTCGTATTGACCAGCCCAAGAAGCGGGGGAACCGCCGACACCAGTAAAACAACGGCCTGAATTTTCAATAACTCTGCCCTCTAAAGATTTATATTTTGCATTTAATTTAAAATAAGCTCGTCCAAAATCATTGTTGCCGGGCACCCAGAGAAAAGGGCGATTAAGCTCTTCAATGACTTTAATAAACTTTTCCATAAACCAAACCGGTTCACCCATATTTACGACATCGCCTGTGAAAACCAAAGCATTTATCTCTTTATTTTGTATGACAAAATCATACAGATTTTGAAGCTGTTTGTTATTGCAGTGAAGATCAGAAAACAAAAATGCGCTCATAAAATTATTCTAATTATCTGATAGTCAGAAATGGACCACTAACAACACAAACCACTAAGTGTTATCAATATTTTGTGGTTCGTTTAGTTCGCTGTCCATCTTTGAATCGGAGTTTGGATTTACTTCTGCCTTCCCGCAATCGTCATATAACCTTGATCTAACTTTACGCTAGTCACTTCAATATTACCGACTGAGGAAGAAAGACCGTCCAGATATTGACCAAGACTTTTATTGACCATATCAGAGACCGATTTTGGCGCAGTAACGCCGGCCGATTTTATTTCCGTGATATCAAACACAACCTTTCCTAAGTCAACTCTTGGAACAAGTGAGACTTCAACCGAAACACCCCAAAAACTATTGCTTGTTTTTCCGGAAAGAATAATTTTGTCTGTATTCACTTTGACTGTTGCTTTCTTGAGCGGAAAGCTGGCATCATTGGTATTTATGGCGCTCTGTATTTGTGCCTCGGTCAATTTTACAGTCGCTGCTTCGCCAGGCAGAGAAATTAGCTGACTGGAGTTGATATTCAAATTGACTTTCGGCGCACTGGAAGAAAACTTTTTGGTTTTAAGATAAAAAAGCGAACCGATGACGGCAAGGAGGATGATAATTAACAACAATAAAATAGACCAAAGAGCACAGGAGCTTTTCGGAATCGAATCATTCTCAATTCCTTCCGGCAAGAGGTCTTCGTCCCGTTCTTCTTCTACCTTAATTTTGACTGATTTTTTCGCCATTTATTTTTCTAGTTATGGCCCACTTCATCTCATCCAAGTCAAATAGATATGACAGTCCAAAATACGTAATTAATCCAATACCCACAGCGACCAATGTTTGGGTCAAAACGCCAAAAAATCTGTTCATATTAACATAGTTTGCTGCTATATGAAGAGAGGCCCAAACACAAAAACCCATAATCAGAGAAATTGCTATAATTTTCATAAATGAAATAATTATGGTTTTGTTCCAAATAGCAGGATAAATTTTTTGAAGGTAATAGTAAAGGATAAAAACATTAATAAAACTTCCGATCGAAAAAGCCAAGGCTAGTCCAGCAACACCATAGCTGTGAGCAAGGGGATAGGCGAATGAAATACTAATAATAGCAGCAACGATTGAAATATACATTGGAGTACGAGTATTTTTTAGAGCATAAAAAGCCCGAGCTAAAATTGGAATAAGTCCTTGGGCAAGGAGTGAAATAGAGAAAAGACCTAAGGTCAAAGCCGTTCTTCGTGTATCATCCCAGTCAAACTTTCCCGACCCTAGAATAAGACGCACAATTTGAGCTCTCAAGAGAATAAAAATGACTGACGAAGGAATCAGCAAAAAAGCGATCGATCGTACCGATCGATTTAAATAAAAAGAAAAACCAGATTTGTCTCCCTCTGCAATTTTAGCGGTTAGAGTGGGAAATACCGCTGTGGCAAAAGAAGTACCAAAAACTACAACCGGCATCGTCATAATATTGTTCGATAGTTCAAAGGCAGCGATTGATCCAGCAACAAGAGAAGAAGCAATAGCCGTAAAAGCAATGAACATAATCTGATTTATACCCATGCCAATTGTCCGCGGAATCATTAACCGAACGATTCTTTTGATGTCCTTATGTCTCCAAGCAAAAACTTTCTGGAATCTAAATCCCAGTTTCATCGCACTTGGCAATTGAACAACCAGGTGCAAAAAAGATCCGGCAATGACACAATATATAACCGCCGAAAGCCCGTATTTTGGAGCCAAAAACGCTGCGCCAAAGATGATTGCAGCATTATAGACAAGCGGAGCAAACGCATAGGCAACAAATCTTTTAAATGAATTTAAGACTCCGCCAATGATGTAAGAAATTGAGAAAAATATTGGCGTGAGCATAATTAGACGCGAATATTTGACTGCTTCCTGCATTCTACCTGAGTCAAATTTTGGCACGATAAGAGGAATAATATTCGGCATAAAAATGCCCAGTATTATTGCGGAAATTATCATAAATAAAACGGCAATATTAATAAGAGTATTGGTGACTTTATATCCTTCTTTTAGCTCTTTTTTCGAAACATAATCAGTAAAAATCGGGATAAAGGCAGAGGTGATTGCGCCAAGAATTAAAAGATTAAAAACAAGATCTGGAATACGAAAAGAGGCATAATAAATGTCTAGATCAGAGGTAGCGATGTTCTTGGTTAGAAACCGATCACGAATTAAACCGAGAATGTTAGAAAAAGCAAGGGTAATGATTAAAATAATGCTCGCCCCACGAACAGAATTTTCACCAGAAAATAATCCTGAAATCTTTTTTAACATATTAAGTTCACTGATTTATTACACAGATTCTCACTGATATCGCAGACCACATTATTATTGTTATTAAGTTCACTGATTTAATTCACTGATAAACACTGATAACTACAGATAGATGCTAAAGTCTAGGTTTCAGCCTGTTTGGGGCTTGGGACCATCTGTGAAAATCAGTGTAAAATATCAGTGAGTTTCTTTTTTATCATCAGGAAAAAATTTATCGAATTCGTCTTCTTCTATAGTTTCTTTTTTCAACAGTGTTTCTGCTATTTTTTCAACTGTCTTTTTGTGTTTAGAGAGAATCTCTTGAGCGCGTTTTCGTCCATCAGAAATTATTCGTGAGACTTCATCGTCGATCAAGTTGGCAATTTTTTCTGAATAGTTTCTATGTTCAGTATACTCTTTGCCCAAGAATGGCAGTTCTTCCTTGTGGCCATAAGTTTGAGGTCCCAACTTGTCGCTCATGCCATATTCGGTGATCATTTTTCGAGCCAATAATGTTGCTCTCTTCAAATCATTTTGAGCACCTGTTGTAATATTGTCCGCTCCAAAAAATATTTCTTCAGCAACTCTTCCACCCATATAAGAGGCTATTTCATCCAAGAACCTAGATTTTGTTTCAAGCCTTCTCTCCTGATCTGGCATATTCCAAGTATAGCCAAGAGCCATACCACGAGAAATAATCGATATTTTATGAATAAGGTCCCCGTTTGGAACGATGTGGCCAACCACGGCATGGCCAGCTTCATGAAAAGCTGTTATTCTCTTTTCTTTGTCTGATAAAACCCGGGAACGGCGTTCAGGACCCATCATGACTTTTTCTATTGCTTCATCCATTTTAGTTTTGGAAATAGTTTTTTTATCGCTTCTGGCAGCCAAAATTGCGGCCTCATTGGCAAGATTACGCAAGTCTGCTCCAGAAAAACCGGGAGTGGAAGCGGCGATCTTTTCGAGATTAATATCATTTTCCAATGGTTTATTTTTTGTGTGAACCTTTAGAATGTCTACTCTTTCCTTTTTGTCAGGCAGATCAATAATCACCTGTCGGTCAAAACGGCCCGGTCGAAGCAGAGCAGGATCTAGAACATCCGGTCTGTTAGTGGCAGCTACTACAATTACATTATCATTCGGTTCGAAACCATCCATTTCTACCAAGATTTGATTCAAAGTTTGTTCTCTTTCGTCATGCGAACCGCCCAACCCGGAACCACGCTGGCGGCCAACTGCGTCAAGCTCATCAACAAAAATAATAGCAGGAGCATTTCTTTTGGCTTTTAGGAATAAATCTCTCACTCTGGAAGCACCAACACCAACAAACATTTCAACAAATTCTGAGGCGGAGATTGAGAAGAAAGGCACGCCTGCTTCTCCAGCTACTGCTTTTGCCATGAGAGTTTTTCCTGTCCCGGGAGGACCCACCAATAGAACTCCGCGTGGAATTTCTGCTCCAAGATCCCGAAACTTTTTAGGATTTTTCAAAAATTCAACCACCTCAAAAAGTTCCTGTTTTGGTTCGACTAATCCAGCAACATCTTTAAAAGTCGTTTTGGTATTCCCGCCCATAAAAAGCTTGGCATTTGATTTTCCAAAGCCCATTGCTTTCGAATTAGCACCTTGAGCCGACCGCAACATAAAAAAGATAAACGCTCCAATAAGGAGAATCGGTAAAAATATAGATAGAATGGAGTAAAAAGCAGTTGTGCCAGAAGTATCTTTGACGGTAATAGCGACTTTGTCTGAAGTAATACCATAATCTTTTAAGGCAACTCCAGATTCTTTGGAGGACTTAAGTTTTGTTCCGTCCTTCAGAGTTGCCAGAACATCATTATTGGTAATCGTAATGTTAGAGACTGTTCCGTTTGTCACATCCTGAGAAATCTCAGAAATTGGAACACTCTTCGGCGCAGGAGTCTTTGGGGTAAACCAATAGACTGCAAAGACTGCAAGCACAATTATAATTGGATAAATATAGGATCTGGATTGTTTCGGTTTCATTTTGACCTTCTTTTAAGAAATTATCGGGATCAGGCTCGACTCATCAAATTTCTAGACACTCCCAGTCGCATCCGTTCGGGATCGTCGAAGTTTGACAAGTCTCGTCTGATTCATAAATTTGTTACCTGCCTGCCGGTAGGCAGGTCCGTATGGTTTGGCAACCTCAATATTACAATATTACCAGATAAGAGGCAGAGGCGCAACGAGTGGGGAAGTGGTTTGAATTTTTTGCCTTCGCCTTTTTGTATCATCTTTATTACATCATAAATCTGTTTATAAGTAATATCTTCCAGACTTGAAATTTTAGAGATTGCCAATCGTATGACTCCAGCCCCTAGAGAGGAGTGAAGAGATAACCACTTTTTTCGGGATAAAGTAATTTTCCTTCCGGTCTCTTTTATCAAAACTTTTTTATAAGCCTCGTGAGTCAATTTGTCCAGTAAATCATAGTCTTCATCTAGAACAGCAATGTTGCTCGAGATTGTTTCGATTAGATTCGGGTTAATTTGCAAAATTTGAGGCATAATTTTAAGACGAATAAAATTACGGGTATAGTCGGTAGTGAAGTTGGTATTATCAGTCCGGAAGGGGAGATTCTCGTTTTTTAGATATTGTTCGATCTCTTTTCTGGAAATGAGCAGTAGGGGACGGGTGAATTTTTCGCGCCAAGAGGGGATACTTCGCAGTCCCCTCATACCAGAGCCGCGGAAGAGCCGTAAAAAGAAGGTTTCGGCAAGGTCATTTTTGTTATGTGCGATTGCAACCTTGTCTCCCCTGCCCTCTTTTAAAATTTTTTCAAAGAAGGAATAACGAGCATTTCTTGCATCTTCTTCACTTTTAAATAGATTGGCTTTTTTTGCCTCTCCCCCAATGAACTCCACTCCCCGCCCGGTTGCCATTTTTTTTACAAAAAGAAAATCATCGTGGCTATCTTTCCCTCTCATTCTGTGGTCATAATGACAAACCGAAAGGGTGATTTTTAATTCGTCTTTTAATTTGTCTAAAACTTCAAAAAGACAAACCGAGTCTGCTCCCCCGCTGACAGCTACAATGATTTTTTCGCCAGGAGAAACGAGATCGTTTTCTTTAATATTTGAGAGAACCTTATATAGAATGGATTTCTGAGCGAGGCGCATTTAAAGTTCCTTTAACAATTTAATATCTCCAGTTATCAATGCCTCCTTTTTCTTTCTCGTCCACCCTTTTATCTGTTTTTCTCGTCTCATTGCTTCAAGCAAAGATTGATATTTCTCATGATAAACAATGTGGAAGTCTCCAAATCTTTCTGTAAAAAGAGCGCCTCGTTTCTTATTATGACGCAATATTCGCTGGTCTAGATCAGTAGTTTGACCAGTATATAATCGGTTTTGTGTATTTTTAGCTATATAAACAAAGTAATCCATTTGGCCCTTCGGCTACGCTCAGGGCATTCGACTTTTACTTTTAGTAAACTAAGAAAATCGTTGGCTGAAAGCCATGAGCGAAATGAAACGAAGTGAAATGAAGTCGAATGGTAGCAGGGGTGGGATTTGAACCCACGACCCCAGGCTTATGAGTCCTGTGCTCTAACCAACTGAGCTACCCTGCCACAAAAAAAGAATCAAGAAGCGAGAATTATGAATCAAGAATATAATAAAACCCATGACTCATGATTCTTAATTCATGATTCTGATATTTTGGTAGCGGGGGTTGGATTTGAACCAACGACCTCCTGGTTATGAGCCAGACGAGCTACCAGACTGCTCTACCCCGCATCAACATAATATACTCTACCACTTCGTGCACTAAAATTCAAGACAAACCTCACGGATCTTATACACTGATTTTCACTGATTACATATTTCGGACAGATAATTAACGTTTACTGAACCATATCTGTGTTTATCCGTGTAAAAGATCCGTGATTGTCATCGTCTCCCCTCTACAATATAATCCCACCACAGTTTATAATTTGGAATTTTTATTGAAACTTCGCCCAGAACGGGGTCTGCCACTTTTTCTTCTTCTTTGTCCAGTGGTAAAACCATTATACTCTCCCCCGGCGCTTTATACCCCAGTTTTTCACGAGCTTCTTTTTCTTTAAATGAAGAAGTTTGATAGTAATTATTCTGATTTTGCATTTGAGTAATATGATTCTCTATTGCTGCAATATTGGCTGCCTCGACGTCGAGTTCTTTGTTTGAATTGTAGTTGATCAAAATTGAACGCCCGACAATAAAAAACGAGTAAATAATAAATAAAAAAATAAGCAGGCTTGTGAAGGTCATGGGAATGAAGCGTTCAATCTTCTCGATCAATTTTTTGAACCAACTCTCTTTTTTCATAATGAAAGCTCTCAAGCTAGTAAGCATATAAGCAAGTAAGCTGGACAGCTACCGGTTTTCCGAAAACCGTGCAACTGTTGACTTGCCATTTTCATTATATCAAAAATCCTCCCGATGGCCATCAGGAGGATTTTTTTGGCTTATCAATCCGTTACCTGCCTGCCGGCAGGCAGGTCTGTTTAGATCTGTTATCCTATTGCTTTGGTACTACCAACGTTTTGCCTTTTTGTTTGGCTTATTGTTGGTCTGTTTTGTTTTTATGCTTGTTTCAAATTTTTCTGATTTTTCTTCTTTTTTTGGCTCTTTAACGACTGCCTGCACTTCATCTTCTCCGGCAAACCAGTAGAAATATCCGCCAGTTGCAGCACCGGCCAAAATAATTAGAACAAAGAGTACAATCCACGGAGTCCAGTTTGTCTTTTCTGTTTCCTCATTTGTTGTCTCGTCGCCTTTAATTTGTCCCTGATCGTCTGCATTCGTGTTTGAATTCGTTACAACAGGAGTGACAACCTGTGCTGTTGAAGACGCCGTCGAAGGTTCAGTTGTAACAACCGTTGGAGCTTCCTGTGCCGTCGCAACAGTAATTGGAGCTTTCACGGCAACAATGGCTTGACTGTCAGCAGCAGGTATAGTAGAAACATTTCCAAAGCTATCAAATGCAACAATCGCTAAATAATAATTACCATATTCCGAAACATTATTTGTATATGTTAATGTGTCAGCACCGACTGATGCTTTTGCGTCGGTTACAACGATCGGACCATTTATTTTGCTTTTTATATACACATAGTAACCCATTGCGCCATCAACTTTGTTCCAAGTGGCTGTAATGGTTTTACCACTTACTGAAAAAGTCAAAACTGGAGCTGCTAAAACTTTATTGATAACACGAACTTTTCTTATCACCTCTACGGCATTATTGCCAGCTGCGTCAGTTGCGTTGTAAGTAACAGTATAGGTTCCTATTTTTGTGGTATCAACAATATCTCCGCCAATAGTTGCTGTTAGATTTGTGTCAACATTATCGGTAACCTTTGCACCTTGCTCTGAATATTGATCTCCAACATTTAATGTCAAATCAGAGTCACCATTCAATGTTATAATCGGTGCAGTTGAGTCTGTAATTGTCAAACTGTAAACCGCAATATTACTTAATATATTGCCAGTGCTATCGTACAATGCCGCACCAAATGAGAATGTGCCGGCGGTGTCTGAATCAATTGTTCTACCCTTTACCGTAGTCACAATCTGATTATCATACACTAGGTTATAGCCGCCTATTGGACCGTAAGTAATTTCTTGTTGATCTGTTAACACATTAACTTCTGGGTCTGACCCGGTTGTCAAACTTAATGATTGAAAAATCTCTGAAAATGGTTTTTCTATTGACAATATTAGAGCCGTTGCTCCTTCATATGTCGCATTTGGATTTACTGTGATGTCAAACTGAAATTCTTGGTTTCTCTCAAGAGACAATGTTCCGGTTGCAGGAATCATTTGGGAAACTAGGTTTTGAGACCCTTCGGAAGGTTTGTCAAAAACAATCCAATTCGGAGCTCCATCAGATACTCTACCAATTGACAAATCAATGCCAGGATCTTTGTCGTAAGCTTGCGAGTCTATGGCTATGCCACTGCCCGAATTATCAAATAATTGAATAACATCGCCGCTATTGTTTAGTTTGTCTGTTAATTCACATTTCCAATAACCACCAGCTGGAATAATATCCGTGTCACCAAAATTACACACTTTTGCAAGAGTATTGTCTTTTATGTACCAGCCGTCCAAATTTACAGGTGTAACTTCTTCATTAAAAAGTTCAATCCACTCATTGTTTCCAGTTGATGGATTAGGAACAAACTCATTAATGACAATTTTATCGTGGCTCGCCGCCTTTGCGTGCTCCACATTCATCATACCTGTCACAAGCCAAGTTGGCAGAACCAACATGGTCATAATGAGGTAGATGAGAGATTTTTTTAAACCTTTTTTCATAACCACTCCGTTCATTAATTTCTAATTTTTAATTACTAATTTTTAATTTCATCGAAGGTGATGTTAGTTCCCTCGCATAGAACAATAAGGATGTTATACAAAAATAAAATCTAGTACAACAAAAACTGCCTTGCTGCCCCTCTGGCAAGAAACTATTCGCCTCCATTTTAAATATTTTATCCCCTATGCTTCAAATCAAAGATTCTTGACTTAACAGCTTTCGTAAATAAGTCTAGTTGATCCCATGACAAGCCTTTTTACAAAAAAGTTCATACTTTCTCATACTTTATGCTTGCCATAAGCTAAATCTTGTTTACAAAGTCTAGAGTATCACTCCGAGTTTTTAAATGTCAAATGTATAATATTTTATTAGCATTACGTGCTTAAATATCGGTTATATTAAAAAGTTATCCACAGTCAATTCTAATTACAAAATTACAAACTGTTACAAATTTTTCGTAACCATTTGTTTATTCGCCCTGAAGGGGACCCTTTGGGTTAATTCGTATTGAACAGTTAGAACGATCCAAAAATATTTTTGGCAATATAATCAAAAACTTTCAAGATAGTTGGCTTTTTGCGACCAAACATATTACTCACCATTGTTGTGCTATGCACATAACCGTTTTCGGTGTATTCTCCCTTAACGACACCGATGCCAGTTTCAATAAAATCAGGATTAAGAATATTGTCCCTGTGAGTAGGTGAATTCATCCATGCTTTTACTAGACCCTCAGAAGTGTTGAAGTCCATGCCTAGGTTTTCCCCGGCATAAAGATAATTATATCCAGACATTGTAATAAAATCCCATGGAGTAAGACCATGAGCATAATGATCAAAGTAACTGCGATTAATCATGTCTTTGGATTTTAATGCTGCAGCTTGATTGAGATCGCTATCAACTTTTAGAGCAGGAACTCCTCGGCTCGTTCTTTCTTGATTAATAAGATCAATAACATTTTTTTGATTTATATCAGACGCAAAAGCAAATTGAAAAGAAAACAAAATAGCAATAACCAAAGAGATCGCAATCTTTGTAACTTTGTTTACTTGTGAAATTTTGTTGGCTTTTGTGTTCATAGTGTGATGTTGTAATACTAAAATTAAATTAAGTAATTATATCAATTACAACACGGTTTGTCAATACCAGGGCTTATGAATTTATTCTGTTATTGAATTTTGGTGCTCATCTTGGTATATTTAATTATGTCCTCGGGGCTTGTAGCTCAGTGGTTAGAGCGGCCGGCTCATAACCGGTTGGTCGCAGGTTCGATCCCTGCCAGGCCCACCAAACTTCGCGCATACGAACGTTGTTTAATTAAGTGTTATAAGCTAAGTCATTTAGGAATTATGCAAGTTAGTCTTTTTGCTTTATCATATTGATCAATCACTTGGCTGAATGATACAATAAAGTATATTACCATTTAAATTTTAGGCGGGGCCAAAGTGCTTGCAAAAACAAAAAAAACTTTGGAGTGGGGAATTTTTTCATTTTTGGGACTTATTATTGTTGTCTGCGGTAGCTTATTTTTTTATCAGGTGACATACGCTAACAAAATATATCGAAATGTTTATGTAGCAGGTATGGATATGAGCGGCAAATCGAAAAGTCAGGCCGCCTCTCTCATTAATAAAAAGTTTAATGACGAACTAAATAAAGAAGTTATTTTAAAAGCCGGAGACAAAGAACTAAAAACAAAAGTTGGCGACACAGGCCTGACTTTAGATGTAAATAAAATCGTATCCCTTTGTTATCAAACAGGACGAAGCAGCAATTTTTTTGTGCAACTCAAGAGCTCAGCCAAAACATTGGGTACTAAGATAAATATCCCAATAGAAACATTAATTAATCAGGAGAAATACGATAACTTTATTGAGATTGCTGTGGCTCAATTTAACTCTGACCCAGTTAATGCCAGTCTCATTGTTGATGCCGGTCAGATCAAGGTAGTGGCTGAACAAGAGGGCACCACAGTTAACACTGCTACCTTGCCTGAAAATATTTTAAAGCTAAACGACAGTAGTTCGGAAAAAATAATTCCGCTCGACATTGAAAAAACCAGTCCGGAAGTCAAGGTGACTGACTTTTCCGGAGCACAAACTAGCGCCGAGTTGATTCTCGCTAAAAAAATTCAATTAACTTATGAAGATAAAGTTTATGTTCCTTCACGTGTCGAGATTGGCAACTGGATAGTTTTTACAAATAATTCCGGAAAAATTGATGTTTCTCTCTCCGATGGAAATATTCAAGCGTACCTCAATAAACTTGCGGCAGATTTTGAAAATATTAAGAAAGACAAAAAAATAAATGCCACCGACGGCTCAATAATTGATCCCGGCCAAGAGGGGAAATATTTGGATAAAAATGCAGCCTTAGCGTTAATCAAAAATCAGATTTATAGCAGTGAAAATTCAACAATTGCACTGGCGACGTATATAGAAACACCAATAGAAGTTAAAGTCTTCCCTTCAGAAGGATTGGTGCCTGGTAAGTTTGAGGGCAAATATCTGGACATTGACTTAACTCTTCAAAAACTCTGTCGTGTAGAAGGGCCAACAATAATCGATTGTTTCCCCATCTCTTCCGGCAAATCGGGTCATGCTACCCCAACCGGAACCTACCCAATTTCGGAAAAAAGCCCCCGTCATTGGTCTGCTACATATTTTATGTGGCTTCCTTTCTGGGAAAGATTTATTGATGAAGGATACGGCATACACGAATTACCAGAGACAAATACTTGGAAGGAAACATCTGAACACTTGGGCACTCCAGTTTCTCACGGATGCGTCCGTCTTGGAGTCGGACCAGCCGAGACTGTTTACAATTGGACCGAAATTGGGACACCGGTTTATATACATAAATAGGGAAAGATATCAGATAACAGTTAGGCAGATAACAGCAAAATCTCGCTTCAGGCGGGATTTTTTGTTTGACATTGTCCCCTATTTAATATATTATTCGAGCCGATTGAGATTGTTTGTGGGAACACAAGAAATGGAGGGGTTAAAATGATTGGTGAGGTTCGACTTGATGGGAAACAGTACTCTCTGTGGCTAGCTGCCGAACGAACCCGAGACGGAAATTACGATCGAGGGGGCAATGGAGAAGAAAGTACGGTGAAATGGCAATACTATGGGGGATCAGCAAAGATTACCAACAAAGAAACCGGCGAGGTTGTTTTATTCAACTTCCAAACTTTGCCGACAGACTGTTATTTTCCAAAAGTTGACAGTGTCAGTTTTGAGGACAGCATCTTGGTTTCTAGGGCATTTAGAATATTGCCCTTGGTTCTCTCTGATACGATTAATCCGCAAGCCGTTGTTGATCTTTTTGCAAAAAATGTGATGGCTTGGTTGCAAGAAAACGCAGGAAAGAGCAAACTTCCTATCCCCAGAATAGTTCTGCCCACCTTAGACGCAACAGTTCTGGGACAGGAGGGACTAGTAGCCGAACCAGACGGACAAGTTGCCTTAGCAGTAACATAAGCATGGGATCAATGAAAAACATGCGCGGAAGTCGCCCTTCCGCGTTTTTTATATTTATCTCGAAAAATATCAACAGAGTACTAATTTATGTGATATCCTTAGCAGTTATCGTAAACGAGTCGCCTTTTTTGAGTTCGCCTTCCAATATTTTGTTGGCAAGCAGGTTCTCAAGTTTCTCTTCTATTGCCCTCATCATTGGCCTGGCACCCATTTGCGGATCGTAACCGATTTTGGCAAGTGCACTAATGGCATCCGGCGCAACGACAATTGAAATGCCTTTATTTTTTTGTAAACCGGAAACCAGTTCCCTCACCAGAAGCTGACAAACTTTCAAAATCTCCTCTTGGCTCAAAGGTGAAAAAGCAATGATTCCAGAGAAACGGTTTAGAAACTCCGGCCGGTAAATATTTTCTTTTTGCAAATAATCAAGAAGTTCCTTTTTGGTCTGTTCATAATCGGCTCCCGTTTTAATCGATTCCCTGATCAGATTGGCACCTGCATTGGAAGTGGCAATAATGATTGAATTCATGAAGGAAACTTTTCGTCCAGAACCGTCAGTAATAAATCCTTCGTCAAGCATTTGCAGAAAAAGATCCAAAATGTCCGGATGTGCCTTCTCTATTTCATCAAAAAGAAGAAGCGAAAAAGGATGTTCTCTTATTTTAGTGGTCAAAACACCCTGAACCGATTCTGTGCCAGTAGTCGAACCGATAAAACGATAAATATCTTCTTTGTTCTGAAATTCAGACATGTCAAATCGGATCATCTTGTCCTCACTATCAAAATATGCCCGGGCAAGCGCCTTGGCAGTTTCAGTTTTTCCAACCCCTGTCGGACCCAAAAAGAGAAATGAACCAATCGGCTTTTTTGAATTCTCTACTCCCGCCCGGGCACGTCTTAGAGCATTAGAAATTGCGTCGATCGCTTCATTCTGACCAACTACCCTCTGGTGCATAATTTCTTCAAGATTAAGAAGCTTTTGCTTTTCTTCAACATTTGCCTCTCCCGCCGGAACTTCATATTTCTCGGAAACATAACCCAAAACATCCTTAGGAAAAAGAATTGTTTTGCCTCGTTTGCCGCTGGCATGACCTGCCACTGCATCAAGCAAATTGATCGATTTTTCTGGATTAGGCAAATTAACAATATACCTCTCTGCCGATACAACCACTTCTTTGATTGCTTCGTAAGTTATGAATGTTTTTGACTTATATTCAATCAAAGGAACACTATCTTCTAAAATTTTGATCATTTCTTTGCTATTAGGCTCCTCTACGGAAACACGGGTAAATCTTTGCGACAAAGCAGTGTTGGGTAAAATAAACTGGTTATAACTTGCCACGTCACAAGTTGCAAGCAAATGCATCTCACTATGCTCCAAAAATGGCAACAAAACCTCAGTTGCATCAATCTTTCCGGCATCACCGGAAGAGAGCAAATTCTGAACATTTTCAATATACATGACAATGTTACCGGCATTTGAAACTTCATTTAAAAGACCGGAAATCCGCTCTGTCACCTCACCCGGATGAGTTAAGCCGGACATTAAGTAATCAATATCAATCTTTATAACATGTTGAAAATCTAAATGAGAAAAAGTTTGCCCTTCCAGCACTTTTTTTGCAAATCCGAGAATGGTTGTTTTCTTGCCAACACCGGCTTCGCCGACAACAATGGCGTTTCCCCCATTTTGACGTAAAAGAGCCTCTTGTATCTCCTTTATTTCCTTATCGTGTCCCACCAATTCCAAATCTAGTCCCCGCGTCTCAATCTCTTTGGTGATATCAACAGAATATTGCTTTAAAAATGGTGTCCAACCAAAAGCCCAATCCCTACCAATGCCACCTGTTAGTTTTAACCGATTGGGATTTAAAAATTTTCTGTCATCAATGTCTTTTCTTAAAACTTGAGTCTGCCAGAAAACCACATTGAGAAGATCCATGATTTCCAATTTCATACCTTGCAACATCCGCTTCAAAGAGCTGCTCGACGAACAAAGAGCAACAAACATATCTCCTACCTCTATATAATGATGACCTTCAATGGCCGCCACCTCAAGTGCTTTTACCCCAACACCATAATCAAAATCCGCATCCTTGTCCTCAGATGTCTCATCGAGTAAAGATTGTTTTGAAATACCAAGTCTTCCCAGCATAAAATTTAAGTCAGAAGAGAGAATCAAAGCAGAAATCATTTCCAGGTTTGAAAATTTCTTTCCTGAACTAAATAATCCTCCAGTCACCCTTGCCAGCTCAAACGAAAAGACCTCGTAGATATTGACGGAATCGCCTTTTTTAACGCTCTCTTGAATGTTCTTCAACAGATGTATTTTGGGATGCTTTATTTTTGTCAGGTAAAACGAACGATCCGATAAATAGAAAAAAAAGATTGAAAGCAAAATATAGGCAAGGCCGACAAAGCGAATCGAAATCGATAAATAATGTAAAAAATATTGATTGGCCAAAACTACAACCGAGGCAAAGGCCAAAACCCAGAGTAATATAAAAGCTGAAGCAAAAAGAGCAGAAGTATATTTTCTATCCAGATCAACTGCTTTGCCAATTACTGTGTTTTTTTTCGTTATCGAAATTTGTGCCATTTCATCCTAAGAAAATTATTTTAATTCCCCAAACTGCAAGACCTATTAGAATTAGAGGAAACAAGAACCAAATGATAAAAATTACGAAGAATAAAGCAAGACAGAAAATAGAAACAATTAGAAAAGTGACTACAGTAAAAACTTTTATCACTGCTCCGACTAGCCGTGATGTCAGATTTAAAATTAGAACTTGAAAACGTTGTTGGATGGTCAATCCTTCATAGCCGCCGGAATCGCGGCGCCAAGGTGCAAATAAAGTACGCAAACATATTTTCACTGAGAACAAATCAGAAAGATATACGAAAAAATGTTTCGCAAAAAGAGAAAGTTCACCAAAAACTTCGGTGTACCACCACACAAAAAACAATGAATTTAAACTTTTTGTCCCCTCCATTGATATTGGGAATGAATCTTCCTGAGATTCTTCCCTCCCTGGTTACTATCGGAAACCGCTAAAAGAAGTTATTTTTCATCAGAAAGAGTAATTGCTTGTACCGGACAACCATCAATTGCCTCCTGAATCAGTTTGTCGTCTTCAGGTGTATATTGCTTCTTGACATGACTTTTGCCGTCTTTTTTCAATTCAAAATGTTCTGGTGCGATTGCTTCGCAGCTGCCACAACCAATACATAGTTCATCATTTACGTTAATCTTTTTTTCCATCTTGTCCTTTTAATAACTTATAAAGTCAGCAGTTTGTATTCGCTTACTTTAATATTACTTTCTCTCATACCAAAAGTCAAAATTGCACAAACTGATAAAGTCTTGTAAAATAATGGTAGCAGGTAAAAATTAACCCTCTCCGCCCGATGGCGGATAGTGGAAAGGAGCAATATGCCAGAAGAAGAGAAAAACGAAAAAGCATCTGAAGTAAGTACCCCCAAAGCGGATAACAGTGACATTGAGAAAAACAAAGGAATTGCTGCGCTTTCATACATTTGGATCTTATTTTTGATTCCTCTGCTCACTAAAAAGGACTCCGATTTTGCGAAGTATCATGCAAAGCAAGGACTGGTTTTCTTTATTTTTTCCACTATCGTCGGATTTATTTCTTGGATTCCAGTAGTTAATATTCTTCTTGGAATATTTGGCCTAGTTCTCTTTATTATGGGTCTTGTGAACGCTCTTGGAGGCAAAAAAGTACCTCTTCCGGTTATTGGACAATATGCAGAAAAGATAAACCTCTAACAGTTAATCGTACTTAATTATAAAAAACCGCGAACGATGTTTTTTGCGGTTTTTTTATAATTAATTTTCTAATTCATATACTATAACATAATAATCATTGTTTCGGTATTGACAAGTCATGACCTAATATGCTACAATGATATAATCGCTTAAAAGCTATTAAGCGTCCCGCACTCGATGCGGGATCCAAAAAATATAAATTAACCAGCCCTTCGACTTCGCTCAGGGCTGCAGGAGGATAAATCAAATGAAAGAAAAAATGACTAAAGAAGTTGCTCGAATCGGTTCAAAAAATGTTGATCATGGAAAGCTTGAAGCGATCGAAGCAGTTTCTATGAGCATAGTAGC
>Ga0172381_10002095_pt1 | contig 22641 bp, 23 predicted proteins | sample Leawel6488metaG_FD_119754 | JGI IMG/M metagenome (GOLD analysis project Ga0172381, IMG submission 119754) | Leachate microbial communities from a municipal landfill in Southern Ontario, Canada - Leachate well 64-88 metaG | ecosystem: Engineered > Solid waste > Landfill > Unclassified | place...
ACTACATCGCGCATCCGCGCGCAAATCTCCATCTTGCGCGCGCGTGCGATGGATGGATACGCGCGACTGAGCTCAATGTACGAGTCGCGCGAGATCGCGTTTGCGTTAAATGACCAAATCATCATTGGGTGTCTCAGGCACTCAATGATGGATGTCACGACTGCGATGCGTATAGCTTCTTCGCGCGCAACGATTCGCACGGAAAAGTTGTTGCGCGTAGCCCATCCTGGTGGTGCTTCTCCGTTATCAAACTTCGCGGAATCCGCGTCAAGTTCGTCTTGGATCTTATAGACGTCCATGTCAACGAAGCGCGCGGGCGTGTCTGGGATGAGACGCGAGCGCTCTTCGATGATTTTCGCAAGGTTGCTGTTGAGAGTGTATGCTTGTTTCATCATAGTTACTTCAGAAGCAAAAAATTCATTTTATTCCTTGAAGAAACGCAATCAGCTTTCTGTTCTCTTCGTCTTCTTCCGCTGTGAAGCCGTGCGTCTTTTCGCAGCGCATTACAACGCGCATTTCATCCAAATTAAGACCGCGCAGTTGGCGCGCAATTGCGCACGCTGTGAGGTCAATGAGTTGTTGGATGTTCAGATAACTCGCAACTGGGAAGAGATCCATTGCGGCCACATTGCCCATTGATGCGAGAAATGCGTCTTGCCATGGCTCATACACCGTGTCCGGTCCATTGAACGTCGTCCAGTGTCCTTCATTCTCACTCAAGAGAGCGCAGAAACGCATTGCGAGCGTAATCAGATGCGCGGGAAAGACCTTTATTGGAATCGCGCCCGTTTCGTCGTGCACTTCCTCAATCATGCCCTTGATCAGTCCACATTGACACGCATCTATTTTGCGTACAATTATGGGCTTCTCATCGTCCCCAATGATGGTTACCATATCATCTATTGCTGTTGCCATCTAGTAAGTATAATTATGCGCGCAAATTCAATTTTTCGCGCGCGGAAAATAGACCACGCTCACTTGCGGCGCAAATTATAACATTCGCGACATACCGCAATATACTTCTCTTTGCCACCCACTGGATTGCGATAATCGTCCTCAGCGGTCTTCGTGCGCGCGGTAAAGAGAGCATCTGCGCCACAATCTGCGCAAATAGCAAGTAGCTTTGTTACAGAATGCGCGCGACCAATTAGTTGCGAAATAAGGCAAAATGGCGCGCGCTCCCAATCTGTATCGAGCCCTGCACAAATAATTGTTTTACCGCGCGTAACCCACTCTTCAATTGCGTCAACTACATACGCGGCATGTTCGGTATTATACATCGCGAAGAATTGTATTTCATCAATCCCAATGACATCGTGATTCTCAAATGAATCGCGCGCTCCGTTCAGATCGCCCGCATATACTACTGGAACGATCTTATGCGTGAATCCATCGTGCGTGCGAATCGCGCACTCTTCACCAAATCTTTGATCATTCAAGTGCTTGATAATGATGCACTTTTTGCGCGCATAACTGTACCGTTCAACGGAACTCGTCATTAGAGACGATTTACCGGAGAACATTGGTCCGATGATCATGCGCAAATTTCCGCAAGTGTTCACAGCCATCGCGCTATAATATGATTTGATGCGCGTCTTATTCATTTTCCATTAGAGTATTTACGCGCCAATATACAACGACTCACAATGGCTGATACATGCATTGCTTCATATCCACAAACGCGCGCGAATACGCTGCTGAATTGCGCGAAAGTTGCAATAGTTTTGGTTCATCGCAACACGATTTTCCTGCCCGCACAGCTTGTTCTCGGAGTGAATGTTCGCGAACTCATAGTGTGCGCGGACGCGCGCCTGGATGACTGCGCGCAATCTGTTAGCGCGAATATTGTGCACATAATTCGCGCGGGATGTGCCGCTAGGCGCACCCTAACGCCTCTCAAGATTACACTTCCACCAAATATTGCGCGCGCGTGGGGAACCGCAGATCCAATGTACCAAGTTGATGCGCGCAATTGCGGAATCGCGGAATTGCGCATGTGACCCCGCTGGTCGCGCTTCCTATTGTCGCGCTCTCGTTGGTCGCGACAAAAAAAGAAACTTTTTTCCCCATCTCTCGCGCGCTTACTCGTCATCTGTTGCCAGACGCGAAACGCGCATACCCAACTCGCGCTCTTCTGCCTGCTTGATGGTGAGACAAGCATCATACAGCACTTGCTCATCATGTGTCAATGCGTTTTCGCGCATGGACAGAGACGCAAGTGTTGCAGCGAGCCCATCTGCGTCTTCGGCCCACGCATCTGGGTTCACTGCGCGGCAACACATGTTCTCGTGCGCCGCGAGCACGAGAATGTTGCGCTCGTCCATAAACACGTTCGCTTCGTGTCCCATGGAGCGCGCGACATCGAGCGCGTTTTCCATGATGGCGATCATCATGTCTGCGAGCGATAGACCAAACGCGTCTTCGATGCTGAATGCAGTCATCATGAAGTCATGCTGGCTGAGCATGATGTGATGATAATCGAGCTTGCGAAGAACGCAAAGACCAATCGGCAGATCCGCAGTTTCAAGTTCTTCGTTAAAGATTTGCTGGGCGGCCGCGGACAGGTGACTAGCGTCGTTGAGTCTCCTAAGAAACTCAAACTTGATGCCTTTCAGTTCCCAGAGACCGCGTGCGTTAACTATGTCAGACCAAGTGGTTGTCATGTTTGTATTTTCAATGCAAGAATTCATTTTTTCTTCTTTTGAATGCGCGACTTCCGGATATACATGCAAAAGCCGCTAGTCATTGGTCTCATTGGAAAGAGTCGCGCGGGTAAGGATACTACTGCCGATTATCTATGCAGCGCGCATGGTTTTACTAAGATTGCAGTTGCGGACCCTCTCAAGGAAGCAATGCGCGCGATTTTCGCGTATTCGCGCGAACAGACTGATGGCGCGCTAAAAGAGGAAATTGACGCGAATTGGGGCACATCGCCGCGCGAAATGATGCAATTCGTGGGAACTTCTCTATTTCGCGATACGCTTGGCGCACACTATCCTGCGATTGGCGCAGATATTTGGGCGCGCGCTCTCGCATCTCGCATCGCGAGCGCGTCCGCGCGAGTTGTCGTATCTGATATTCGCTTTCCGAATGAAGCAAAAGTTATTGCGCGCGCAAATGGCGTACTAGTACGTATTGTGCGCGCGCGAGTTTGCGCGTCGCAAACAGATGTGCATATATCGGAATATGCTGCCGATTCAATCGTCGCAGATTTCGAACTTAACAACAATAATTCGCGCGAAACACTCTTCGCGCGAATTAATGATATGATGCCGCGAATTCTCGCGCGACTAAATCGTTAGGTTATCCATGAGCGTTGCGAGATCATCATCTTGTTGATTATTTTTTCGCCCGCGTACGCGCAGAATTCGCGCGCAAATGCGCATAAGAAATGCATCTTGCATCTCTTGAATGAATCCAACCATTTGCAAAAGTCTTGGGAGAGCGCCAGGTGCGCATGCATTACAAAACTCGCGAATTGTTGGTAATATCACATCAATATCGCGCTCCCCGTAATGCCGCGCGAGTAACGCGCGCATTCGCGCGTCGCTTTCCATACTTTCATTCTCTAGAACCGCACATTGCGCGATAACTTGCGCGAGACCATCCGTCGCCATCTTATATTTGCGGTGCGCGAAATTCAAAAGTTGTTACGCGAAAAAAAAGTTATTGTGACCAATTAACACGCGGAATAATCGCATTCTTCGCAATGCGAGCAACGTTCCGCGCGAATTAGTGACATCTTGTGGCACTGCGGGCAATAATCGCGCGATGCGCTTTCATTGGCCGTCGCGGCTCCATTCGTCGCGCCCATAATCTCCTCCAGCGCAACTGACACGGCATCTGGAATCGATCGCACCAATCTTTTACTTCCGGGATCGCGATGATCGCGAGATCCACCAATATCGCGCAATTGCGCGATTACGTGCTCAACGCGCGCGCTCGCCGATAAGCCCGCATTCAAGCGCAGAATAAGACTTATCAAGCGTCCAACTGCTTCACTTCCCGCTTGTACCTCTGTTCCTGATTTACCAACAGTCACGAATACCTCAAAGGGATCGTGCGTGTCATCATTGCTGAAATTGACTGTTGTAAATACCTGACCAAAACTAGTTTCGCATTTGCACGTGCATCCCGAAACGAGCGACGGACGCTTCTTTTTTGGCACTGCGACCGATTTTTGCGCAGTTAGCACCTCTAGTTTGCGCGATCCCGTGCGGTAAATTGCGATGCCTTTCAGTCTGCTTTGCCACGCGCGCAAATACATGTCTTGTACGTCACTCTCAGTCGTTTCTGGTGCGCAATTTATCGTTTTGCTAATGCTATTATCAACCCACTTCTGAAGTGCGCATTGCACCTTCAAATGATCTTCCGCTGCGATTTTGAGTGCAGTCGCATTAAGCGCGCGCAAGTGCGCGTTTACGCGCAACTCTTCGGCAGGAAGATCGCGCCCCGCAGCTATTAGTTCCATGAGCGGCACGCGCCGCTCTGGCGCGCAATGTCGCGCGATCGTTTCGCGCGCTAATTCAACGCAGAATGACATTTGCGCTCCATCATTTGTCTTGCGCTTGTACGATAGCGAAAATATTGGCTCGCATCCATAACCATCAACGCCCAAAATGATAGAAGTTGTACCTGTTGGTGCGACTGACATGAGACATGCGTTGCGTATACCATGTTCTTCAATCATCGCATACAGCTCATCGCGGGATAGAATCGCGGGACTATTCGCCGCAATCGTTAAATCGCGCGCAAGTGGATCGTCACAGTTAGATTGCGCGCGCACAAACTCCATGGTCTCATTTTTGCGCGCGTAAAGGTGCGCGAGTGTCGCGGCAAGACGCGCGTGATCCCATATACTTCCATCTATCGCTTCGAACGCTTCTAGCTCTTGCGCGAGTATCGCGGATTGCTTTAGCGCCGCAAAGCGCATACGCATGGCAATAACCTCGGCATAGGCCACAGAAAGTGGAGATCCATATGTTACTCCCGCGCGCACAAACACATCCGCGAGACCCGTTAATCCTAGACCAATACGCCGCGAGCGCAGCGCTGCTTCGCGCAATTGCGGAACTGCAGGAACATATTTGTTCGCAGATACGACACAATCAAGGAATTTAACCGCGCGCTGAACCGTCGCATCAAGTTGATCCCAACGCATAATTCCGCGATCGTCGCAGTGACGCGCGAGATTCACATGGCCCAAACAACAGTTCTCATATGGTCCTAGTGCTTGTTCGCCGCACGGATTAGTTGCGCAGATAGTATACAAGTTGGGCACTGGATTTTCTTCATTGATAGTATCAATAAATAGCACTCCAGGCTCACCATTTGCGTGCGCACAATGCGCGATGCGCGACATAAGGGCGCGCGCATCAACAGATCGCGCGACAACGCCATCGCGCGGATTTACGAGATCAAAGGGCGCGCCATCGCAAACCGCGCGCATAAACTTATCAGTGAGCGCAATACTTGTGTTGAAATTCGTGAGTGTGCTCTCTGTGTTTTGTTTGCAATCCACATATTCTTCAATATCAGGATGATCTACGCGCAGAACAGCCATATTCGCGCCTCTGCGCGAATTGCTGACATATACACCATTCGCAATGTACGTGTGGTTATCCGCGACTTCCAGATCATACGTGCAATCTTCTCCTGCGAACTCTATCGCGCGCACGCGCATTGGCACACACGCATCCACGCGCGAATCAATGCGAATGCTCCAGCATGCGCGCACGCCCTCTTCTTTGAGCGTGCAAAGACATCCGGTCCCAATGAGAAGTGTCGCAATTTCGCGCGCGAACATTTCGTATGGCGTAAAGAAGCAAGACCCATCTCCAAATAAGCCGCGCAAATATTGCTCAACGACTGCGCGAGGCGCGCGCCTAATGATCGCGGGTACACGGTGGCTCACATCAAAATTGTTTGCGTGAAGAAACGCGCTGAGACCCGCGCGATTAACAGCAATGATCTCTGTTGTATCGCTAGTGCCCGCGCATGAATGAATCGCGCAACCTGGGAATATATCTGGCAGAATATTGCGCAAATGCGACGCAATGAAAGATTCACGCCGCACGTTGAATGTTATGTCATTTGCGCCATCATTCACATTATCCGCGCGCCCTATGACGTATGCAAAAGTTGGAGTGATGTATTCGCGCGGATAAGTATCCCCTATTGGGACAACAAATTGTTGTTCGCATCCGCGATATTGCCCTAGAACAAGTAGCGCGAAATCATCACTCGTCAGATCGCGCACATGTTTCCAGCATTCTCCTCCATCTGGCGAAAGAACGCGCACTTTGTGCTCCGCGGTCCCAGTGATCGTAAGACCATTTTCTAGAACGACGCGATAAATTGGTGCGCATTCGTGCGCGAATGTGCGCACGATTGTACGAGGGCCCGCGAACGTTGCTGCGCACCCAAAATCGTGTCCTTCGATCCAGCCGATCGCGCGAGTATCAACTATCTCATCCAAGCGCAGCAATCCATGATCTGTCATCACCAAAGTATCGCGCGTTAAGCATCCACCTTGCGCAATTCCGCCAAATGCCGCATCGTAAATGCGCAGAAAACTCACTGGTCCACTTGCTTTACCTCCGCTTGATGCAACATGATCATCTTTTGGGCGCAATGCGCTCCAATCGAATCCCACACCTCCACCGGTTTGCTGAATGAGCGCGGCGTTGCGCAATGTCATAAATATGCCAGCATCATCGCCACCCATGTTATCCTTAATTGGGAGTACGAAGCAAGCTGCAAGTTGTCCGAGTTGCGTTCCCGCATTCATTAGGCACGGTGTGTTCGGAATGAATAGCATATCGTTCATCAATTGTGCGAAATCGCGCGCACAATCGTCGCGCGCGTCATCGCGCGAATACCCCATTGCGACACCGCGCGCGATACGCGCGACCCAATCCGCAATTGATTCTAATTTCCCGGCTTGCGTGCGCAAATAGCGCTTCTCTAGTATTTGGCGCGCGTTTGGTGTCAAGTGTGCTTCCATAATTGCTCCCAGTATATGGCCAACGCACAAATTCAAATTATCCGCGCGCAAAAAAAGGCAAATCGCGCGATTCTATTTGGATAATTTGTATTGCTGAAAATAAGCAAATAATGCGCGCGCGTTTTTCTTCGTCAGTGCGCTGCGCATCGCGCACTGAAGATCCTCCGTGTGTTCCATGGGCGCGTATTTGATTTCAAATAAGTGCCATGCGTCTATTTCCGCGCGAATCGAGCTTCCGTTGGTCGCGGCTCCTATCGTCGAGCTATTGTGTTGTGCGAGGAAAATAACGCGCGTGTATTTATCAAAGCGTGCGCGAATTAGTCGCGCGCCATTGCGCGCCACGAGCATCACTGGATCGGTCGTCACGTGACAATGGCGCACAATTGTGAATAAGCAATCTATGCGCAAGCGCGCGCCTTCAGTGTACGGCTCGTAGTATTCGCCGACAATGGATCGCGCGATGAATTTCAAGAGCGGATATACTAACTCATCCGGAAATGCGCGAAATATTAGATGATACGCGGATATTTTGCCAGGATGTTGGATCATATGCGCAAAGTGGTGTAAAATGCGCGACATTCGAGCTGCAATAGATGCTGCCCAAACGCACTTAATAAAGCGCAAAATCGGTTCAATACTCGCCATTGGGATTCTGGTAGCGCGTTGGTTGTGGATCTCGTTATCCAGCTTCCATCCGCGCCAATAGTTAAACACCGCGGGGTCATTCTCCTCGCGATCTGGCGCGAATTCCGCGTCAGAATAAGTTAAATGTGGTTCGCAGTGAAAAACATCAATGGCTTCATTAACGTGCGCGGATAAAACTTCCGCAAGTGAATCAACGCGCGCTAAATGCACAGATCGCGCGCGCATAGTTCGCACGATGAAATACTCAACGCCTGGTGTCACAACAACACGCGCGATATTGTGCGCGATAAGAGAGCGAAATACAACATAATCTTCTAGTGTAGAAAGAGGATTCGCGTTGATCATTTCAACGCTCCATTTACCTGCGCGATTGTGAATTGGCGATGTATGCAGAACAAGCGATACAACGCGATATTTATGTGTCACACTTTCGCGCGCGAGTATGCAATCCGGACAAAGTAAGACCTTGCACGCGGCAACGCGCTGTCTTGGGCGCGATATACCCGTAAACAAATTATTCGCGCGCTCTGTATGCGTAAGTGGCGCGCGGGCGCGCGCGAATTGAACAACATGTGCGCTTATCATCCGCGCCACGCACCATCCCTCAGTATCTCTCCAGTGCTTGAGTTGGTTGCATGTAATTGATGGATACATCTCCGCTATTATCTTTTCTGCGCGATGCGCCTTACCCATGTGATACAATCCGCGCGCAAATTCAAAATAATGTGTGCGCAAATTGTATAGATGGATGACGAAAACAAAACGCGCGCGGATGCGTGGCGCGCGATTATTAGTACTTATGGCGAAGAAGCGCGCGATACCATTGATCATTGGTGCGAAAGCAGACATTTGCGCATTGCGCGCCTTGAAAGTGAGCATGTTGTGCAACTTGTGGCGAATACATGGTCGCAACTCGGTGAACAAGATTCGCCAACGCGATGCGCCGAAGATCTATTTGATACTGCAATGGGCATAACGCGCGCAATTCCAGTCGCGGGATCATATTGTCTTTTGCTCTGCCCAGATCGCATACTTGCGCGAACGAACGCGCGCGAATGCGAAATCGTATACACAATTGCGCGCGCTGTCGCGCCAATCCGCAATATTGTAGGCAAGTGGTCATTTGATTTTATCCAAAGAATCAAATTCGATTTCACATCGCGCGAAGGTTACGTTCTCTTTCGCACATTTGTCGCGCACAATATCGCGCTCGTACGCGCGAATGTTGCAGATACGTATTTTATCGCGCGAAATCGCATCAAAGAAGGAATAAGCTTGACGCGCGCGACAACATTTGCGGACGCGCTCTGTACATCCGTTATACCAGCGAAATTCGACGCAGACGCAACGTGCGTGCTAGAGAACGCGACTCTTGACGTTTTCGCGCGCGAACCAGACTTAGTGTACGCAAGTGCCGAATTCGCGCCACCTCCACGCACGTGCGCGGCATCTGCATTCAATTACTGGCGCGGATGGCATCATTGCGCATTTACGCGCGCGTTCGCGCGAATTGATGTAACACCTGTCGCGCGCTTTATTTGCGAAATATGGTGCGCGGGAAGTAGCGATCGCGCGCAATATGTCGCGAGTTGGTTTGCACACGTTATTCAGGCGCCAGGAGTTGCACCACAAGTTCAATTACTTTTTCGCGGATTCGCGCAAGACTTGGTAATGCCGTTATTGCGATTTATTGGTCACAAAGTGATTGGCGATCAATATTTCGCAGGCGCAAATGTGCGCGCGGATAGCTTATTTGCGATTGTAGAGAATTGTCGCGCAAAAGATGTACGCACTGTGATGCGCGACGTGTGCGATGAGGCGCGCGAGTTGGTGCGAACGGTAGTAATAGTTCCGCACGCAAAACCAATTCCCATTGAGCGCGCGCAAAGACGATTCCGCGTGCTCGATTGCGCGCGCACATTGGCATCGCGCGAAACGCACGTGCGCGCGTTAGATGAATTTATGGTGCGTAATGGCGCGGCAGAGAGTCTCTTTGATTACTTTGCGCATCTTACACCACTTTCGCTAAATTGGGGCGAGTAACAACGCGCGCAAAAAATTGGTTCGCGCGCGAGTATTTTCTCATAGTAATCATTTGGTGCGCAATTGTATCCAATTGCGAATAGATCATCTATGCCTGCTTGCGAAAGTTTATTCGCACCATAACGGTGCATTATTGTACAGAAACACGATGGCGATCCACTCAATCTGCAATAATTAGCGATTGTCATTATACACGCGGGAGATAGCGTGCGCGATGCGTGATAAACCACACGCATGTGTGTTGCGTGCGACCCGAACGTTGCGGATTGTGGTAATATGACGGACAGGTTTAAATATAATCCTTCGTTGCCTGATTCCATATCGTGCGAATCACATTCGTACATGTAATCAATGAAATTGCTGATCAAGTCTTCGCCATAGTACGCTTCTTTGCGCACCAGTTTTTCAAGTAACCATACCGTGCGAATTCGCGATAACCTTTCATGCGCGACCATGACACGAAAGTACGCGAAATCGCGCGTTTTGAGTAGCACATTGAATGATATATACGGATAGCTTTGCTCATCATTCAATATTGGTCCATACTTTTCGCCACAACTCGCGAAATACTCGCGGACGCGCGCGTTATTATAGCAAAGCGCTGCGAGATTTCCTGCAGTTCCATAGCTATGGAAAATATGTCCCGCGTGCAGATCGTATACTTCGCGCCCGAGTGCGCAATCGCACGTGGCACAATCCACATGCTCCGCGATATCTTCATCGGCGCGCTTATACGAACAGATTGCATCCAATAGTTCTATATGTCCGCCTTTGCACGCACCAATAAATCCATAATATGCCAATGAGCGCTTTCTTGTGTTCATAGTTGTGGTTGCTTGTATACATGCATAGTCAATTGCGCGATCTTCGCGCGCGAAAAGCATGCGCGCGACATCGAGCTGGGCATGTTTGCATGCGCGCATCGCTAAACTTGCGAGATCATTATGATACGTTTCACAACTATCAAGCGTATGACTAAGCATCACAGTGCATCCGCGGGCGGCCGCGCGCTTTTGAATGAATGACATGGTTTCCAAACACCGTTTTGCGCGCGCTTCAACAACCACCGCAATGTCGCGCGCAAATAGATCGCGCGAAATGCTTGCGCGCGCGAAAATGAATGACCAGAAATCCCTTATGTGCATAAAAGGCGCGACTGTTTGATACAAGTGCGTATCCATTCCATAATTGATGCACGCGCGATTCATTTTTTCCGCGCGGAAAAAAATCAAGTGGATTCGCGATCAAGCATGCGCTTATAGTAGCCATCCGGCGCACGGAAGTAATCAAATCCGAATAGATCATTCACTTGCGCGAGTTGGTTCGCGCCATAGCGGTGCATTATTTCGCAGAAACCATCCGGGGCAATCCCATTGGGCGAAGCGGAAGCTGCGATCGCCAGTAAATCTTCGCGCGCAAGAGCGCGCGCGGCATAATAAACCGTGCGCCTATGTACCATAGTTGTCATTCCTCCCGTGTCAAATAATTGCGGTAATATTATGGTCATACGCGTATACCCATTTTGTGCCCTAAAATCAATCAAATCGCGCGTATTCATGTATTTGATGAACTTACATATCAACTCTTCTCCGTAGTGTGCTTCCTTGCGTACCATCACGGAAAGTATATGGTTTCTAATGACCTCTGGTAACATATCGTATGCTTCCTTTGATGAGTTCACTGCTGCAAGGAAGTATTCGAAATCGCGCGACTTGAGTAGTATGTCATGTATGACATACGCCCAACTGTCCTTGTCGCTCAATATTGGTCCATACTTTTCGCCACAGTTTGCGAAATACTCGCGGACGCGCGCGTTATTGTAACAAAGCGCGGCGAGATTTCCTGCTGTTCCATAGCTATGTACTGCGTTTACTATTAGACACGCTCCGTCATATGGTTCATAGATCCGTATCTCATCGTTATTGTCCGCAATGTTTTCATTCTTGCGCGCGCATGCGCAAATTGCATCCAATAGCTCAATGTGTCCACCTTTGCATGCGCCAATAAATCCATAATAAGCCAAAGAGCGCTTAATTGTGCACGGAGGTTGGTAAACAAAGCGATGTGCATATTTTTCGCGCGCGAAAAGCATGCGCGTAGTTTCAAATTGTCCACCTTTGCACGCGCGCACGGTTACGTCTGCAAGTTGTGAATACCACAAAGAACATCCATCAAGCAAAACCCCTAGCATTATTGTGCATCCGCGCGAAGCTGCGCGCATGATTATGCTCATTAGAGGCTCAACGCGTTGTCTCTTGCTTTCTTCGTTGATAATCGCAATTTCGCGCGCGAACAGGCTGCGCGAAATGTTCGCGTGCGCGAAAATGAATGACCAGAAATCCCTTATGTGCATAAAGCGCGCGACTGCTTGACACAAATATGCGTCCATTGATTACTCAGGAACCTCGCGATTCATTTTTCCGCGCGCAATTTTGCGAATGTTGTGCGCGCATATTCATCCATTCGCGCGCGAGTTTGCAAATCTTATGGGAACCACCAGATGCGGCTTTCGCAGGCACAGCATTGTAATCAACGCGCTGCGGCGCATCGGAAAACATCTTTTGTAGTGGGCTCTTCATTAGTGTACAATCGATCGCGCGCGCAAAAAAGAATTGCTCAGAGCGCTATCCCAGCTTCCAGCGCACTGATTTCGCCACATTGCGCGCGGAGAGAGTCTGTTGCGTTCAGCGCGACATCATAAATCTCTCCAAAGTCCGTAGAGTTGCATCCGTGAATGCCAACTGACACGGGCGATGCAAACTTTGCGTTTGCGAACCAATCTGCGATTGGCAGATCGTCCATGGAGTGTCCAACACTCCATGCTTGTTCAACTGCGACGAAGAGGAGCGCGGTCGCAGCTGCTGGACTCATGGTGATCATTTCAATAATTTCGTCATCAAATGAGTCCTTGAAGAGCTCTGTTGCCGTTATCAGCCACTGTGCACCTGCTTTAGTTGGGAATGTTGTCATTACAATAATTAAGCTGGACGTGATTCATTTTTTCTGTGCGCGCCTAGTAACGCGCGTCATAGTAGCGAATCTCGTCGTCGCCATCGTGCGCGGCTTGAGGCATTATTATTGTATAATCAAGTCTCTCGCCATCCTCATATGACCACATGCGCGCTAGATCGCAAAATTCGCGGAGATTATGACGCGCGGCTTGATAAAACATTGGTTCGTAGCATAATATTTCGCCATCTTCGCGCGCCCATTTGTGTACGAGATTACAAATGTCGCGATGACCACCGCGAGCGGCTTGCGCGAGAACCTCAGTAAGCGGACATGGTGACGCGATCTGATTAGCCATCGCGCGCATATGCGCGTATGCCCATTCACAAGTCTCGCGATGTCCGCCACGCGCGGCAGCCGCGCATGCTCGCACGTATCGATCGGGTTCGTTCGCTGATATTGGAATTGTAATCGCGGGATACTCGCTAATCCATTGATCTGCGAACTCGCAAAGATCACAATATCCGCCGAATGCCGCGCATTTCATCATTAGTGCGAAATCTCGCGCGCCCTTTGTGCGTGCGCGATCGCACACGCTGAGATCGCCAAATCGCGCAATAAAGAATGCATCATCAACATTTGTCGCTCCTGATTCAAGCGCAAAGATGCACAAGATACTATTACCGCTGCGCGCGGCGCGCGTTAGTGTCTCTTCGTAGCGTATACCAAGGAATTGCGCACCCATGGCTGCATCTCGCGCGTCATCCAAACAAGCATTGACTTGCGCGCTTCCGTTGGTCGCGGTTTCTATTATCGCGCTTCCGTTGGTCGCGCGCCCATTGTTGTCCATAAAATATGAATCGCGAGGCTGTATATATTCAATGGAAATTCCATTCATATTTAGTATGCCTCAGTTTGCGTATCTTGCTCGTGCGACCGCTGAGCTTCTGCGTAACGCAGACGCTCGTGCGCGCGCGACTGGCTCTGTACAAATCGAGTCGTGGCACATCCGCGATGAAGTGTGCCATCGCGATGACGCGGATGTACACGCGTACGATTGTGACATAGCGCGTTTTGCGCGCGTCACTTTCTGCGAGCATCCGCTCTCTCGCGCCGCATATGGTGCCATTGGTGCCATGCTGGAAGGCGCAATGCGCGCGTAATGACGCGCGGTTCTTTTTTGCGCGACGAAAGGAAAAAAAGAAATCCGCTCAGAGATTTTCATTTCCCGAATGAAAATTTCCGGATTCCGCATCATAAACCAATCCGGGGTTCAGTTGCGGACAATAGATCCAGGTGCAAACTCCACGCGCCCTTTGAACGCGCGCCGGAGTGAAACGCACGATCGCGGCACTGAAATCCGCAATGGACATCAAAGGCATACCTGGTATCTCTTCGTTCTCGTCGCGTTGCCAGCGCACAAACGCGCGGTACCATGATTCGCATGGAATCGGCTTATACGCGAGCATAAGCTCAAGTTCGCGCGCGCAGACGCGATCGAAGAGCATTTCGCGAACAAAGCGCATGACAGACATATTATGGTAACTTGTGGTGTTCTCCATTATGAATGATCTTAGCATAAGCAAATTCAAAAAAAAGAACCCTCCTATTTACATCTGCGCGAACATCTCGCGCGCGCAAATTGGACTTGCGCACTCTTCGATCTCTGCAAGAGAAACACTGTTGCAGGTCGTGTCTATGAGATTGCAGGGTGGCGCGAACTGTTGATCTGCATCAAAGAGCGCCCACATCGTCGGAACGCTTCCAACGAGAGCGTAACGAGTGATCTCAAAGACCATTACAGTCGCAAAGCGCGACGATTGGCGCATGTGCGCGCGTATGAGCTCATAGCGTTGAGTATGGAGCAAATCGCGCGCCAGAGCCCTTAGTTGTTCGTAGGTGTAGTTGCAAGTGTTAGCAGGTACTTCCATGATATACTTTGAGCGCGCGAATTCAAAAAAATGAATCTCGGTGAAGTAGATAAACATGGACGGATTTATTCCTCATTACCGCACAATTTGCCCACTCTGTGATCTTGTTTCCGAAGCACTTGAAGGATTCGCGCCCGATAAACCACATTGTGGCGAATGCGGTTCAAGTTGTTGGACCGAGAAGTGCCTTGGCACTGTTACCGCGCACCGTGAAAGATTTCCTGTGACGCTTTTCGAAAGAGAGCGCCTGAGGAACGGAGCGACCATCAAAGAGCTCTGGGGATAGAGATTCTTTTTTTGTGTGTGCGCAATTTACACGTTCACGCGCGAATGTATAACTATGGCTAATGTACTGCAAATCAACAATCCGCAACTCGTAGGCGCACGCTTCTATTACGAGGCGCCAGACATCTATTTGTGGGTACCATGGTATAACAATTTCGCATTTGGAGAACGCAGCGCGCGCATTGGCACCCAGTACGCATGTTGCGCGCGCAAGTGGTTATACGAAGCGCTCTTTGAGTATGGATTATGGTACGTGAATGTGCGCGAAAACCCGCGCGCGCGTTCGTTGGTCGCGACCGATCAAGAAGTATGGCGCATTCTTGCGAGCGAATTATACACAATTCCATTGGAGAATAAAGAGCGCGCCGACATGAACTTGCGCTTTCCTATGATGAACAAAAAGGGGCCAATTATCTTTCAAGGAACAAGTATAGTTCCAGAGAAGTTGTGCGCAGATATTTACGCGCATATGGAAGGTGCGCAAATATCCGCGATTTTGAGTGATATGACGACTGAGCAACTTATCGCGCGACTCGACATCGAACTCGCGCGCACTCGCGAAGGATTGCGCGATCCGATGGTGTGCGCGATTTGCGCGCGACTACATTTCAGTCAGCATATATTGAAATGCATCTGCGCGCATCATGACACGGATTTGATAATGATGTACATGAAATATCATGACGATGACCATACGATGCAAGAAATGATTGCTAAATATGGTTTGGTTGATGTGCTTCAAAATGTGGAGCATCATCTTCTTGATGGGCAATATCACACGTATTTAACTTATATCGCCCGCAATGCCGCGAAATATCATCACTTTGAAATGCTCATTTATTGCTTTTGCACCACATATGTAGACAATTACGCGCGAATTAATGAAGCGTTCATATCGTCACTCACACTAGAGAACGATTATCGCGAATTATGGCGCGAATTTGATCGTATTATGGTACAATATGCAAATCGCGCGAGTGGACTAAAATATGAGGACACCGAGCGACCGAATCCATACACACATATTCCTATTGCGACTCAGCGGAATGTACCTGAATCTGGCGTACCATATCCATTGCATGAATTGGAGTTGCCTGAACCGCACACTAATGTGGTCTTGCGCGACGCTCATATGCCACTATGCGCGTGTACATACGTTATTAACCCAAATCATTGATTATGATGATCGCGCTTTTTTTGAATTTGCACCCTCAAAAACATAACAATGACATCTATCAACGTCAACAACTCCCTTTGGACGGATCTCCTAGAGAACGCCCAAATGATCAACATCGCAGGTTGCAAGCGCGCTTACAACGCTCTACACGCAACTGGCGAGTGGTACACTGGCTCCCGCGAGTGTATCCAAGATTTCGCGCGCATTTGCATCGAAACGCGCAGCGGAGAGTTCTGCAGTAGCGTTCTGTACATGTGGGCGCATCGCGTGGATCCGTACACTCTGCTGGCTATTGCTGCAGAGTGTTCGAATCTCGGGATGTGTCTGATCGCGTGTCGCATGCTGGATGCGGCCGGCTTGGACGTGCGCATGGGCGTGACCGACGCACGTCACCGCGCCATGATCTGCAACCAGCAAATGGTTGTGGTAATCATGGACGTGTGGCTGCGCATGCACGCTTAAGTTCTTTTTTTGCACGCGCGACCAACGGGAACCGCGACGATAGGAGCCACGACCAACGGGAACCGCGACGATAGGAGCCACGACTAACGGGAGCCGCGACGATAGGAGCCACGACCAACGGGAGCCGCGACGATAGGAGTGCATCAATTTACGCATTTCGCGCGCCACAATATATGTGAAAGTTATCTACGATGTCAGAAACTGGCATTCGAATCCCAGATCGCGCGAGCGAGTGCACGTTTCGCGCGATACGTTACAACGCGAGCCCGGCTTATCCGATTGACGCGCATACACTTGGTATCGTGGATACGTCTCGTTAGCGCTACACTACTATGACAATAATGGCCGCGCGCGGAGGTCATCGCGCGCGAATGGGTGGGAGGAGCGATTAACGTGTCAGGTTTAGCCCAAGCTGTTCGCAAAGAAGCGCCAAGTGAGAATGCAATGCGTCACGTACACATGCCGCGCGATGATGCTGTTGATATTTGTGTTCTCGCACGCGCGTGGGTGGCGCGCGCAAATTACTCTCATCGCCTCACGGAGTGTTACAATCAAATGCTGTGTCCAATAACGCAAGGCATCACGAACATGGATATTTGCAAACTCGCGCGCAAATGGGAGTGCGAAGAACGCGCGTCTGGATCTCGCGCGAATAGTATGCGATTCTCTACAATAGGCGCGAGATTGCGAAATTCGCGCACTCATGGGACGATGATCGCGCTAAGTCCAACGATTCTCTTTTTTGACGCAATGGAAAAAAGAATTCGCGCGCTATGGATCCTCAAAACGAGCGTTGAGTATATCTATCCATTCGCGCGCGTAAATCTCATCCTCAGGGCGAGCATTGCGCGCATCTATCCATTCGCGCGCGCAAGTTTCAAGTAATGTGTAACCATGCGCAGTCGCGATCTCGCGCATTTGCTCGTAATTGTGCGCGCCTTTTGATCGCGCGTACTCGCATCCTTCTAGATTACCAGCTTCCGCGGCTATTCGCATTGCCGTCTCATAATTGAATGCGTACAATACATTGCGCGCCCAGTGTGCAACATTCGCAATTTGATGACGAGGTGAGTTCCGTATTGCGAACTTAAATAATGCTTCCATATCCAAAGGGATACAAGCGGCTCGTGCCCATCGGCGAACTATACAGCAATCATTCTTCGAACCATTGGTGATCGCAAGATGCATCATTTCTTCGAATTCCGGCGCGTGCAGAATAATAGTGATCTTGGGCACGCATTTGCGCGATATTGCGTACGCTTTGAGACAAAGATTGATGTGGAAGCCCGCGATTGCTCCACGCGCCATTTGCACGAGATCTATTTGTATCGCAAGATCACCCGCGATATCGTATAACCGATCGCATAATTCGCCGTGATCGCCACGCGCGGCTTCGAACAGTGCGATGTTCAAAGATTGCGCGAGATCGCGAGTCGCACACCAATCTAGTATGAGCTTGCAAGTATCAAATTGCGCATTGAATGCCGCGCATCCAAGCGCGCGATCATATGAAGTTGCGCGATCGTGCACAAGCATGCAAATCTCGCGGTGGCCATAGCGCGCAGCTGCGCATAGAATGTTATCGTAATTGAGCGCGATACCCAACTCGCGAGCCAGATCTTCAATTATGGTAAGTACTCGCGGATAATTATGCTTAAATGCGGCACTTATCGCACTCTCGTAGTCTAATGCCACGCTTATTTTTTCGGCGGTATAATGCGACCAAAGAATAATATCCCGATCATCATGTGACGCTGCGATTCTCAGTGATGCGCTGAAATTGCGAGCGCCATTAATGCGCGCGAATCTGCAGAGCGCGAGATTGCGCGTTTTAGCGCCATAGATAAGGCAATCTTCGGGTGTGAGCGAGTGCGGATTAATGGTGGCGATCATTTGGAATAAATATTCTTCGCGCGATTCATTTTTCCGCGCGCAACGAAAAAAATAAAGATTATTGCATTTTTTCGCGCGCCCAATCTTGTATTTCCTCTACTATGTCAGAAAGACGCAATATACCTGCAAAATCTGTTGCGCCCAAATCGCACAAGTACTTGCATAAGGAAAGATTGTGATGTCCGGCAGCAATACACAATGCGCTATTGATGTTAGTCGCACCCCATTGAACTGCAAGTTTACACAGAGACGGAAGGGAATGTCGCGTGGCCAGTTCAAGCATCTCATTGTAATTCGTTGCTCCCCATTCGCGCGCGAGTTCGCACACGCGAAAGCGATTCTGAATGGTTGCTTTCACAAGAACTGTATTTGGATCAAGGGGCCGCCCATCAGCTTGCGCCCATTCGCGCACAAGTTTGCATATACACAAATCATTGGACGCAATTGCATGATAGAGCGTGATATCATCCCATCCGGCACCCCATTTACGCAGAAGTTTGCACATCCAAATGTTATTATTTTGGAATGCGATATAAAGCAGATTTGTGAGCTCAAATGTTCGCAAATCATCTCCCATCCATTCGCGCGCGAGATGAACGAGATCGCGGATATCATCTTCCACTATGATTCGCATCATATCATGTGAGCGAGCCGCACCCCATTCGCGCGCAAGTATGCAAAGATCGCGGTAATTATATCGCGTCGCCACGAGCAACATACGATCAACATCTGGTATCCGTCCGCTTGCGAGCATCCAATCGCGCGCAAGTATGCAAAGCTCGCGTTGATTCCCGCATGCCGCGCTATGGAGCATTATATCGTATCCGGTTGCGCCCATCTCGCGCGCTTTGATGCATAAATCTAGGCGACCAAATTGCGCGAAATGGAACAAATCATTCCATGGCGTCACATGATATTTGCAAGTGAGTGTTATCGTTTCCGCGTCGCGTTCAGTGGCATATTGCATTATACAATCGGGTGCGGTAGAGTTTCCAAGCAGAGGTCCCAATGAAATAAACCATTTCAATAGAAATTCATGGGCTTCATAATGTTGTTTGCGATTAGTCACTAGCATCGCGTTCGCAAGATACGCGCGCAATGACACAGGATCGCAATTATTTGCTAAAATCCATTCGCGCGCAAGTTTGCACATGTCGCAATGGCCACCGGATGCGGCACATGCAAGAAATTGATAGTAATCTATGCGTATCCCATCAGTTATACACTGATTGCGCGCGAGTTCGCAAATATCACGGAGTCCACCACTCGCAGACACATACAAAATTATCTCATAATTAAATATTTCTTTAACGGCTAGACTTTTCTGGCAAGCGAATTCACAAAGTTCGCGTTTACCATGGCGCGCGGCCGAGATAAATATATTTTCGTAATTACAACACTCATTGCCCACGTACTCATTCCATTCTAGTGCAAGCATGCATAATTCGCGATTTCCGTATGATGCCGCATGTATAAGCATTCCATACATATATGTTGCGCCCCAATCGTGCGCTAGAACGCAAAGCTCGCGATTTCCAGTTTGCGCGGCAATCTTGAGCATATTATCGAAGTCTGTTGCACCCCATTGATGTGCTAGAATGCAAAGCTCGCGATTACCAGATGTTGTTGCTTCCGCGAGCATATCGTTATACGCATTTGCGCCGCGTTCGCGCGCGAACGTACACAGTTCTACGTTTCCAATGCGCGCGCCATACACAAGAATTTCGTTTGCGCGCGCATTCGCGGATGCGGGACAAAGCGCGCGCATGCGCGCGCAAGTGGAGCGTAATGGCATGCGCAAGCTTAGAGGAATAAAGGACGCAACATAGCGCACGAGAAAATCATCAAGCGAGTCGAACAGTGTCATTTTATGCTGCAAGATTTGCATTCATTTTTTTGTGCACGAAAAAAGATTGTTGCGCGTTTTCACGCAATCCCAGGAACTGGCGGATAGAGCCGAGTATTAAACAGACTATGCCTAATCGCGAGTACGTTGCACCGGGCAATCACATTATCGCGCGCGAAATCAATTAGTTCGCGATTACCGGAATTCACTGCGATTTCGAACACATCCTCGAAATTTGTTGCGCCCCAATCGCGCGCGAGACCACATAGCTCGTAATCACCCGCGAGCGCAGCCTCGTGGAGCATATCATTAAAATTGCACGATCCATTTTCGCGCGCGATGCAACATAACTCGCGATTACCCATACTTGTAGCAATCATGAGCATATCATTGACATTGCTTGCGCCCCATTTGATCGCAAGACAACAAAGATCACGCGACCCGGCACACGTTGCCTTAAAGAGCATCGCATTGATGTTCGTTGCGCCATTAATGCGCGCGCGAGTGCACAATTCCACGTCATTACAATGAACACCGCGCATAAGCATATCGTTCGCGGTTTCGCACTCAAGAATAGCTTTGGGTGTGAACATTGCTGTTGAGTAATTAATCGCACGATATTCATTTTTGCGCGCGCAAAAATGAATTCGATGTTCGCATCGTATATGTATGGATTCATTTGAGCGCGTTGCGCGCCTATTTCTGCAATCATCCAATGGTGATTATGATCCATACTTTCCCGCAATTACAATGTGCATGCCGGACAGAAGTGTACCAGTGACGTTCCTTGAGATCTTGTGTATGAAACACCAAAGCGAAGTATTGCGCGACATGTTCGCGCGCGGAATAATCATTGATTTGTACACGGATGATCTCCTTGCGATGCTTTATCAAGCGTGCGATATTCCGCGACATGAAGTTCGCGATTTAGCGCAACCAGTTGTTGAGACAATGGAAGTTATACTCGCGCAAATAAGTGCGACTGAACTCTCTAGAATTATGCGCAAGGAACTAATGGCAGTGTATGTAATTGCAAGCAGCAAGAATCATTGCGCGCTCGAGTGTCTCATGCGACATGGCTTAGATTTGAATCGCGTGGATCACTCTGGATTAACGTATCTCATGTATCAAGCGATGCCCGCGGGCAGTCGCAAGTTCTTGATGCGTCATGGCGCGAATATAAATCAAGAAACGGAGCGCAGCAATCCATTTTCGGTCGCATGCGAAAATTGTGACGCTGATGATTGCGTTAAATTCCTCAATTTATCTCCATGGATTAATCTGGATGCGAAAATGCACGGCGCGCGCTATAATGGTCTATGTGGGCGCGAGGTATTTGCGCGCGCGTCTCCGCGCGCGAATAATGCGCGCTTGACATCGAATCCAATTGCAATCGCGACATTTTTGCGCGCAATGCATCCTAGGCTTGGATGTGACTCGCCAGCGCGCGACTTTGCGCGCGAATGCGCGCCTTTACTCGCGTATATCGCGCGCGTTATTCTGCGAAGCGCGCGGTTATAGCATAAATGTGGGCGATTTCTTTTTTTTGTTTGTTCGTCCGCACAGCAGATAACCCAAATACACTGTTATGCGCCGAAATATTATCAAAATATTGAATAATATAATCGTGCATTATTAAATGCCCACATATTGCGCGGAGATTGGTTGCAAAAAGCGTCCCACGTTCAATTTCGAGGGACAATCAAAGGCAATCTATTGCGTAACGCATAAAAAAGATGGGATGATTGATATTAAAAATGTACGCTGCATAGAAATTGGATGCAAAAAGCAACCAGTATTCAATTTTGAGGGTCAATCAAAGGCAATCTATTGCGCAACGCACAAAAAAGATGGGATGATTGATATTAATCATGTGCGCTGCATAGAAATTGGTTGCAAAAAGCGTCCCACGTTCAATTTCGAGGGACAATCAAAGGCAATCTATTGCGCAACGCACAAAAAAGATGGGATGATTGATGTTAAAAGTGTGCGCTGCATAGAAATTGGATGCAAAAAGCAACCAGTATTCAATTTTGAGGGTCAATCAAAGGCAATCTATTGCGCAACGCACAAAAAAGATGGGATGATTGATGTTAAAAGTGCGCGCTGCATAGAAATTGGATGCAAAAAGCGTCCCACGTTCAATTTTGAGGGTCAATCAAAGGCAATCTATTGCGCAACGCACAAAAAAGATGGGATGATTGATATTAGAAGCGTGCGCTGCATAGAAATTGGATGCAAAAAGCAACCAGTATTCAATTTTGAGGGTCAATCAAAGGCAATCTATTGCGCAACGCACAAAAAAGATGGGATGATTGACATTAAAAATGTGCGCTGCATAGAAATTGGTTGCAAAAAGGGCCCCACGTTCAATTTTGAGGGTCAATCAAAGGCAATCTATTGC
>Ga0172381_10002096_pt1 | contig 22636 bp, 36 predicted proteins | sample Leawel6488metaG_FD_119754 | JGI IMG/M metagenome (GOLD analysis project Ga0172381, IMG submission 119754) | Leachate microbial communities from a municipal landfill in Southern Ontario, Canada - Leachate well 64-88 metaG | ecosystem: Engineered > Solid waste > Landfill > Unclassified | place...
TATCCAGCATCACGAAATGCCTTACAAACAATCTGGCTTTCTTCACAACCTATTAATACAGGCATAACAAAACGCTCCAGTCGATCACTACGCTTCGCTCCGTTCCGCCTGAGCTTGGCGTTGTTAAAAATAATATCTTTATACATTTTGTTATATAATTCTTGAGTATCAACTTTTAATATATCATAATTATCAATCTTACGAATTTGCTCCCCGCTACAAGCCACTTCACCAACAAAGTTAGCCTTGAGATCAATTGCAAGTTTAATATAATGTATAAAAAGTGAGTAAAACAGCCCACCAGTATTCCGAGCATCGCCCTTCCAGCTTTTAAAATAGGCTTCATCACGCACAAACCGGACTGAAACAAGGTCGGCTTTCTCAGGAAGATTAGGAAGATACCGTAATTGCAGGACTATGTTTATCCTATTATCATCAATACTTGGCTCCCAGGGCAAAAAGGCTGGTTTCTCACAAATAATTTCTCTGAGAACATGTCCGGTTTCTAAAATATCCTTAATCTGTTGCCTGTGAAATTGGCTTGGAGATAATATTACAGCATAGTCAACATAATGCGGAAAGTGTGTTGCTGATAAGAGGTCTGTATTGGTGTTATACTTGGGGTCAAATATGTACTTTATCTCACCACCAACATGTTTAATGGCTTCTTTGTGGTATTTTGCTATAGTACCATCACCGATTAAAGCAAACTTTAGCATCATAAATATTCTGTCTCCTGTTTTAAGGATTAACTAAATTTAAGGATGGGGAAGGGGGCAACCATTTTCCGATATTTCATCATTGCTGTTAAGAAGCGCTAACCTCCAGCAATGGAAAAAGCAGATTCAGCGGTTTCTTCTTAACGGGAAGTAGCTGAACCTTTCGCCATCGGCAAAATATTTTTATAGGGGAACAAACGAATTTGGTTTTTTCGCCAAAGAAGTATCCAAATTCTTCACCACCTATAATTTTATTGTTTTTGTTTATTTCCATAATTTGTGATAACACTCTTACCACCATCTTTTAAGATTGTCAACATATTTCTTAAAATAATTGTTGACTTTTGCAATAATTTTTCATATACAACTAATTACGTTTAAAAAATCACATTTAAAAAAGGAGTTGCGTTATATATATGGAAAAACTAAAATTTAAAAAGACAGAGCGAAGACCCACAATGAGTATCAGTATAGACAAAACCCTCAGAGAAGACCTTATAAGAATTGCAAAACGAGAAGGCATTCCAACATCAAGTGTTATAGAACAGATAATTCTGCTGGCATTAGAAAAAGGATTGATAAAAAGATAATCGTTTTTTTTTTAGCCTAAGCGTAACAACATAACACACTTATAAGGTATTCAAAAAAATATGTTGCTATCATCACCTTTATTGCCCGAAATACCAAAAGACATACAACCATCTCATAGTAAGGGTCAAATTAAATTCCCATACGTTATTATAGATGGTGTAGCCGGTAAATTTGCTGATGCTTATTGCAAGCGGCTGGAAGTACCACTCGAATTCATGTATATATCTTTCCTGACCTGCCTTGGTTCCGTTCTCGCCAGAAAACTTACTATTTCAACTGAAATTAAACCCCAGCCAAGATTTTACGTTTTGTTGCTCGGAGAAAGCGCAGACGACCATAAATCTACTGCAATAGACAAAACAATCGAGTTTTTTGAATTCGCTCTTGGCGACAACAACTCTAAAGATAAGCCTCAACTAAACATTTGTCGCGGCACTGGTTCCGCTGAAGGGCTTGCAAAAAAACTAAATCAACGTGGTAATGTATTATTATGCTACGATGAATTTAAGTCTTTTATCTCAAAAGCCAAAATCCAAAGCAGCACACTTCTTCAATGTGTGAACAGCCTCTTTGAATCTAATAGCTACGAAAACCAGACAAGCAAAGCCGAAGTAATAATAAAAAACGGGCTACTATCTTTATTAGCAGCGTCAACAGTAGAAACATACGAGGCCGCATGGGACAAGAGCTTTACCGCTATTGGCTTTAATAATAGACTGTTTATTGTTCCTGGTAGTGGGAAAAGAGAACATCCTATTCCTCTTAAAATCCCAGATCAGCAAAAGATATCTTTAACAATAGATTTGCGTAAAATTTTAGATTTTGTTGGAAATTTTCGTGAAATAAGTATCAGTTCAAAAGCCAGAAAAATATATGACGAATGGTATATGAATAGACCGCCATCAATACATTCAAAAAGGTTAGATGGATATGCCTTGCGGTTTATGGAATTGCTTGCAGCAAATAAAAGGTCAAAAATCATTGACCCTGTTATTGTAAACAACACAATTGAATTAATGGATTGGCAGCTTGAGGTCAGAAGGATTTACGACCCTATTGATGCCGATAATACAATGGCTAAAATGGAAGAAAAAATTAGACGTATTTTAACTCGAATAGATAAGAAGACTGGAAGATATATTGAATTAACCGATAATAAATTAAAACAATACACAAATGCAAACCGAACCGGCTTGCATTTTTACAATATGGCAAAAAAGAACCTAATGGATGCCAACGAAGTTGCTTTTAACAATAAGACTGGTCTCTGGACTGTTGTTGTAAATTTATAATAAACAAACACTAACAAAGACAATACTAATAAATAATATAATAATTACAAGGACAAACTAAGTGATAAAAGACGAAGCCAACAATGGCATCAACAAAGAAAATATTAACAGATTCTTGGACGCAGTAAAAGCCCCTTGTAACGAATGTGATTACCATAAGTCTGGGGAATCAAAAGATTGTGCCCTGTGCCGTAAATGCGAAAAGCGAATTGCATATAACGATTTTATTGACGAAAGAATGAACAACAACCATCCCTCTTTTAGTTGTGAGTTGTTAACAATATCAACAGACAGATTTAAGATTAAAGGGAAAGGCAAGGCCGTTCAGATATCAGTAAAAGAAATTTCTTTGCCTGATAATCATTTAAACGCTGTTGTTGCTATTGTTAATTGGGATTTAATAAAATCTGAATACATTAAGTCTGTCGTACCTAAAAAAATGACGATTGAGGTCTTTGTTAAGAAGTTTAATATAAGCCACAAAACATTATATCTTCGCAGAAAAAAAGGAAACTGGCCAGAAATAAAGCCACCTAAATGTAAAAATAAAAAATGTATCCGACCGGCAGAAATTAAAGGTAAATGCAAAAAGTGTTATCAGAGGGTTTACATGAGAAAACAGACTACTTTAAAAAAACGAAAAGGAGAGAAATATTAAATGGAAAACAATAAAAGTTTAATAATAGGCGCAGGTGAAGTCGGTAAATCACTTTATAAGGTTTTGGAAGCTACATATAAACAAGATATAACAATAAGAGATAAGCGACCGGACTACGGAATTATAGAAGATTCATTGCCCTTTTTAAACATCTGCTATCCCTATTCAGATTCGTTTATTGAAGATACAAAGGCATACATAAAACAATATAATCCAACAATTACAATTATCCACAGCACCGTTCCAGTTGGCACAACAAGAAAATGTGGAGACAACTGTATTCACTCTCCAATACATGGTAAACATCCAAACTTGGCAATGGGCATTAATACTTTTACGAAATATGTGGGTGGTGCAAACAAAACCGCTGTATCGCGGGTTGAATGTTATCTTGGAAAGGCTGGAATTAAAACCAAAATGGTTTCAAGCCCAGAAGCCTCTGAGCTATCCAAAATACTGTGTACTACTTATTACGGCTGGAACATTGTCTTTTGCAAAGAAGTTGCTGATATTTGTAAGGAACTTAACGTGCCATTTGAAGAAGTTTATACCAACTGGAATAAGGAATACAATAAAGGCTATACCGAACTTGGCATGGAGCAGTTTGTAAGACCAGTTCTGGAACCGGTTGAGGGGAAGCTCGGCGGACATTGCGTCATCAATAATTGTGGTCTGTTAGACTCTTTTGTAACTAAAATAATAAAGGGTTTTGATAAAGGATATTAAAAACACCATGACAATAGACTGGGATTACACAACTGAGTGCTATAACAAATACAATAAGACAGATTTCAAGACTCCAAAAGCCATGTTAAAGGTTTTATACGATAAGCATGGTGCCTGTAGCAAGGTAGCCGAAATTGAACTATTGGTTTCTCCAAATGCCGTTCACGCAAGAATGAAAAAAGATAAATTGGAATTAAAAGCTAAAGGCTGGCGCGGAATGTCAAGATGTGAAACTGCAATTAGAAAAGTGGATAAAAACCTTATAAAAGATATGTTCTGTTTAGAAATTGCACGTGAAATTGGGTTTTCGTGTTGCTATACCCGAATCATATTAGACAAAACAGGTTTGGAATATAAAAAACATTGGGAGAGAAAGAAAAATGGCACTAAATCAACTCAAAACTAAAAGCCAAAGAGGTTATAAAAATCTTTGTTTCTTGTCTCGTAATCCTATTAAGGTGTTTGCTAAAGATTATGGGATTTTATACCCTGATTCTGTTTGCTGGCATCAGCCTTCACTTTCTATCCAAGAAAATTTTGGATGTTGGATTATATTATTTAAAAATGAAAAAAATGAATAAACCGTATTACGAGATAAACAAACGAATCGAATCAGAACGTAAATAACTAAGGTTATTTTAATATAAACTTTGAATATAGACAGGAGGTATACTTGAAAGATTGGACTGGAAATAAAAAATCAACATTTGTAACGCTTGGAGCAAGTAGCCATTCAGAACACGATAGAGAAAAGCATGACTATTATGCAACAGAACCAATGGCAATAGATAAATTATTTAATGTTATTGGTGATAAATTGCCAACTTTGGTTTGGGAATGCGCTTGCGGAGGGTTGCACCTATCGCATAGAATGCATGTTTTATTACCTCGTTTATCAATATATAATTCTGATTTGATTAACAGGGGTTTTAATTGTGAGATCTTAGATTTTTTGCAATACAACAACCCTAATTCTTTTAACGGTGCAATAATTACAAATCCTCCGTATAAATATGCTCAAGAGTTTGTCGAAAAGGCTATCGAGTCTGTAACTGATAGTAATTTGGTATGTATGTTTCTAAAATTAACTTTTTTAGAAGGGCAAAAAAGAAAGAAAATGTTTAACAAACATCCTCCCAAGACTGTATATATATATCAAGCGGAAGATTAAAGTGTGCTTTGAATGGAGATTTTGATAATACTGGTTCAAGTGCTGCGGCTTATGCTTGGTTTGTTTGGGAAAAGGGTTGTAAAACAAAGCCAACTATTGAATGGATATAATCGGACAAGAACGAAGCCAAGTTAAGATGCTTTAACAAGGAGGAATAAGCCATGAATAACATTTACGATGACATGGAATTAAAAACATTGTTTGGCAAAAGACCAGAAGGCACAGCACTATTTGAACCTCAAGAACTTGGGTGGGTGTGTCCCAAAGATAAGACACACATAATTACATGGTCTGAGTTCCGAGAGCATATTTGGTGCTACGATTGCAATATGGATTATTTTACCTTCCTTTGCCCTAAGATTTTAACACCGGAAACCACAGAAAATATCCTGAAAGAAGAAACCGAATTAATGGCACCTATAATGGCTGAATGGACACTGGAAAAATACAAAGCCATTAGACCAAAATGCAACTGGCTGGAATGTATCAGTGGTTCTGGTTTAGCCGGACGGGGATATTGCAACTGGGGCGAATCTTGGAACCCAGACTGTCCTGCATACGAAAATGAAGAAGAATTCTTAGAAAAAGAGGCAGAAAAAGCAAAAAAAAGAGTAAAAAATGACAAGAAAATATCGTGAAAAGAAAACCAGATATTGCACTTACTTTTTTGACTGCGATCGTCCTGAGAATTGCTTTGAAGGCGAACTATGTTCTTTTTTTAAACCAAACCCAGATATACCACCAGCTAATAAAGAAGAAGGAAATAACGATCTTGGTATAGGTGGCCTTAAAGATATTATGGATAATATATGGGATGGTAAAAAACAACATACTTATAATAGAAAATAACAGGGTGGGGTGTTGTGAATAACAAAATCGACTGGGAAGATTTATCAGAGGGCTATAACCGAATCTATAAAGCCAATTATAAAACACCTGAAGAAATGATATCCGCAATGTATGCCGCTGACCCAGTTTTAGAACACGTTGGAGAAATTCTTGGAGTATCAGGTCAATCAGTTTGTGAGAAAATGAAAAAAGAAGGCTTACCGAGAAAGCCTAAAGGACATCGTGGGCAATCCAAATATCAGATAGCATATCGTAAAATCGAAAATCCAGAGAAACTAAACCCAAAAGAAATAGCTGAGAAAACAGGATGCTCTTTGTGCTACGCATATCATTTGCCAAAGGTAATGGAAAGATGGGATGGGGATAAATGTACACTTTAAGGACATATCAGGAGGAAGCTGTTTGGATTGGAACTAACTTTTTTAAATCCAAAGCCAAACACAACTCAATTATAGTCGTTCCTACAGGCGGGGGTAAAGCACTTATTATTTCCGGTATTGCAAAACAGCTTTTTCCAGAACCATGTTTGGTGTTGCAGCCGACCAAAGAAATTTTGGAACAAAATATAGAAAAGTTTCGTAACTTTGGTGGTATTGCCACAATCTATAGTGCATCTTTCAATCAGAAAAACATAAGCCAGGTTACATACGCCACAATCGGAAGCATCATTCGCAAGAAAGAACTGTTTAAAGATTTTAAGTATGTTATAATCGACGAATGCCATTTTACCAACGCCAAGGGTGGTATGTATGAAGAATTTCTTAACTATCTAAACGTAAAAACTCTCGGACTTACCGCGACTGCCTATAGACTTTCGACCGATGGATACGGCGGTTCAATGTTAAAATTCCTAACCCGCACCAGACCCCGTATATTTAAAGATGTTATTTATTACATTCAAAACAAAACTCTTTTCGATGCCGGTTATCTGTCTCCATTGGAATATGTTAATATCGGTGGTTTTGATATATCTCAGATTAAACTTAACACAACTGGTGCTGATTTCGATGATAACTCTTTAAAACGATACTTTAATATTATTAATCATACCGACCGAGTTACAGAAGTTGTAAAAGACCTGCTTAATAATAAATCTCATCCAAGAAAAGGCATTATAGTTTTTAACAGATTTGTAAAAGAAGCTCAAGATATAAAAACCAGTCTTGGAACAAATAATGTCGAAATATTAACAGCAACCACAAAGAAAAAAGATAGAACTCAGATTATAAAAGATTTCAGAAATGGGAATATTAAAGTTATCTTAAATGTAAACATCCTCGGAATCGGTTTTGATTACCCTGAACTCGATACTATAGTATTAGCACGCCCAACAATGAGCTTGGCTTTATATTATCAGTTTATAGGCAGAGCCATAAGACCACATCCAGATAAAGACAAGGCTCTTATAATCGACTTGTGTGATAACTATAACAGATTTGGTAAAATCGAAGACCTGACTTTTAACGAAAATAACGGTTTATATTTTATAAGTAGTAAAGAAAGGCAGCTTACCAATGTTTACTATAATAAAGACACTTCTGTTAAAATGCCTTTTGGGAAATATAAAGACCAGCCTATAAACAGAATACCCAAATATTATCTTACTTGGCTATTAAAAAACACAACTTTAAAACCGGAACTTAAACTTGAAATTCAAAAGGCATTATGAAACCATATTACGATTCTGACAATATTAAAGTTTATAATGGACATACACTTAGCGTTTTAAAAGAAATTCCCACTGAGAGTGTTCAGTCTGTTTGTACCAGCCCCCCATATTGGGGATTAAGAGATTATTCAACCGAACCATTAATTTGGGATGGTGATGAAAACTGTGTCCATGAATGGGTTGAAGAAATAAAAAAAATAGTTGGTGGGCATTCTGGTGGCATCGAATCATCTGGTCTTTTTTGCTCTAAAGAAAGTATAGAAAAAAAGGCTAAAGGAACTGGTTCAAATAAAAATAATAAATATGCGTTCTGCCAAAAATGCAAAGCGTGGAAAGGTTCTCTCGGACTTGAGCCAACTCCAGAACTTTTTGTAAACCATCTTGTTGAAATATTCCGTGAGGTTAAGAGAGTTTTAAGAGATGATGGGACATGTTGGTTAAATTTAGGTGACACATATTCAGGGAGTCGTGGGCATGGTTCTCAATGTGACAATAAGGCTGCAGGTAAATATAAAAAAGAATTTACGAAATACAAAAATCCAAACAGGGAAACAGGAGGAGTGCTAAAAGCTAAAGACCTTGTGGGTATCCCCTGGCGTGTAGCTTTTGCACTCCAAGCAGATGGTTGGTATTTAAGGCAGGATATTATCTGGCAAAAACCTTCGTGTATTCCAGAAAGCGTAAAAGATAGATGTACCAAAAGCCATGAGTACAGGAAAAGAAGCGTACAAAAAAGGGAACGTGCATGATAATTCGGGACGAGAAAGAAGAAATGATGGATTTCAGGCATACGCAAAGGGCAAGCAATGTAATGGTCGTAACAAACGTTCAGTCTGGACAATAAATACCAAGCCATATAAATCTGCCCACTTTGCCACCTTCCCGCCAGAACTCCCAAGAACCTGTATTCTGGCTGGTAGTAAAAAAGGCGATACTATCCTCGACCCGTTTGCAGGAGCCTTGACAACTTTAATGGTATCACAACAACTTAATCGAAACTCTATCGGAATCGAACTTAATAAAAAATATATAGATATTGGATTAAACCGTCTTAAACAAAACTATTTTGACTTTTAAAAAAACTTTATAACACAACTCTGACACAACTTAAAACTTTAATATTAACTTTTAAAACACAACTCTCCTTTTAACACAACTATACCATCTTTAATATTAAAATCTGATACCATAACACAACTTTTCCCAATACCATCTTCTTAATATTAAAACTCTACCTTTTTAACCCCAAAAACACCCTTCTAAACTCCTCAAATATACCCCTGACTAAACCATAACAAAAACTGACTACAACACCTCGTTTTTTCTCAAATCTTTATCTACGTAAAAAAACAACTACTTACATAACTCAACCTATCGTAAACCCCTATCAATCAACGATGTTCAAAATAGCCCTTTTTTCATACCTTTTTTCCCAAAATACGCACTTTTTGAGTCCAAAAACATACTTTTTACATCCAAAACACCCTGTTTTAAGCCTAAAATACCCTCAAAATAGCCTCAAAACAAAAAAAACAGGTTAAAAAAGACCTTTTTAGTCCTCTAAAAGACCTAAATCCTCCCTGAAAAGGCTGCTTTTACCTTCAATTTTGGTTAAAAATGCTCTGAAAAACTCATTTTTAAAAATGGATATTCTAAAGAAAAAACTGAATATATGTAAAGATTACAATAATATAACCTATAAAACAGTAGAATCGTAGTCAACTCGATAGTCAACACAAAACAGGGGTTAAGCTACCGAATTAATTTGATAATCCGAAATACTATATATATAGTATCTATATATAATATTAATATAGCTTAGTATATTAAAAAAGGGTAATTATCTTTAATAAAAACAACAACTTACAAAAAACTTGAGTGGTGAATGTACCTTGACTACACCTTGTGTCTTTTACCTAAAAAAAAAGGGGGTTATTTTTTAAAAAAAGAAAATAAAAACAATACCTTATCTTAACTACAAGTAGATTTTTGAAAAATTGGAGAAACTTAAGGGGATGCAGCATTGCAAATCCCATGCCAATTTGACAAAAATCAAACGGGTAGGGTATTTTATTTTAAAAAAAATTAGCTGGTTATCTCATACCGATTAGAGATAGTAACCAATATCTGATAACACTGAATCTCATTCATTCTTTAAAATACAATTCATAAAATAGACACTCGGTTCATAAAATAGAATAACAATTCATTTCTTAGAATCTTAGTACATAAACGGAACGACAGCTCAGTTTTTAGCTCCTATGATACTGCTTGCCTATTAGACCACGTCTTTATACTATTGAAAATCCCTAACAACAACAATAAGATATAGTCTTTTTTTATCAAAACTTCATAACACATTGTAATTACTTATATTTTATAATGTCCGAATAAATAAATTATGTAAACTTCTAATAATTAATACTGAACATTGTTCAACTTTGAACACGTTTTTTAAAACCGTCAAAACCTTGACAATTTGTCAAAGACTTGACACTGCATAAGATACTGATATATTGATATATTTTAGTTATACTGTCAAATAAATGCCAAAAGTGTCAAGATATTGTTATTAATAATCCTATCTTGTTCAACACTGAACACTAATCAAGACGTTATTCCATAAAAATATAATTAATAATATTAGATAGTTATTTAAATAATTGTTATAAATTATTATTATCAGCCTGGTATGGCAAGCGTATTGCATATATTATTATATATAGCTTGAAAATATCAAGTTATCTGGCCCCCTGGTTTGGCCTAAAACTGAAATACGATTTTAGGCAGGTCAGGGCACGGCAACAAGTGTGTCAGTAAGCGGGAGATTTAAAAATCGAACGCTTGAACCAAAAAAAAATATATTATTAACTTATAACCTATAATAGCAGAACTTAACAAAATTTAATATTTTTACCCTGCTCATGTCGAGGACGTGGGCGGGATTAAGGATATTAACTTTAATAGGAGGTTATGGCATGGAAAAAACATATTATAAAGAAGATTTCGAAAATATTGCAGGTATGAAAACTTTAGTTTTTAAATGGACGGTATCACGTGGACGCGACACATACGGTTACAATATATGCAGTTTATGGGTTGATGGCCGCAAGGTGGCTTCTTGCGGCGGTGGCGGTTATGATATGAAGGGAACTTGTTTTGGTGATTATATAGAGGCAAACTATCAAGACCGGCTGCAAAAGCTCAATGCTAATTATGGCAGCGGGGATAACACCAAGGGCTTTTACGGGCTTGTTATTTTAAAAGAGGGTAAACGATTAAACAGATACAAAAAAGGCGCGACTATCAGGCTTGACGGAGCTTGCGGCTTTGATAATATTAGAAGGATTGCTGAAAAAATCGGGCTTAAACTGGAATATATACACGGTTCAAAAAACGAAACTATTTACACCATAACCGATAACAGGGAGAAATAACCAATGACAGACTTTGACAAGAAATTAAAAAGAGGGATTAATGATGTTAAGCGCGGAATTAAAAACTTGCGGCTTATGAGGCTGGAAATTAAGATTAGTGTAACTGAAAACATGATGGGGCAAGACATAAACAACGTTTATGTTGTTGATTATTCATATCCTGGTGGAGAGCGAAAAATAATCCTGCAAAAACATTTATTCACGGTTTAATTATAACCTTTTATGAGGGGGCTTAAAACATGGAAATTGAAATCTTACAACATAGGATTAGCTATTGGGTACGCCCGGCATGGGCGTGAACTTATGGGGTGAAAGTCCCCTATACGTGAACCCTGTTAATATTTTGATATATTAACAAAAGTATTAGCCGAAGGCAAGGGCGTTTCCGTGAGGAAGGGTCTGAAGGAAGCTGGAGTGCAAAGCTATGAGCCGACGAACAGAAACAGCATACAAGGCCAAGTTTCCGGGTGAGTTAGCACAACATAACGAAGCCCAGTGGTTCAGGAGATATGGTAAATGCTGCGGTTGTGTAGCAAAAGTTTACGTTCTTATCCGGGGAGGCCTGTTCGACATGCGGTCAGGATGCTGACAGCGTCTGATGCGGCAACGTATCGGGTGATCGGGCAGGAGTCAGCAGAGGTCATATTAGGCGCAGGAGAAACGAGCCGCACAGGAGTGCGGAGGACTCACCCCGCCGAAGGACTGAACACAGAGCAGGGAAGGAGCCTTAATGAGTTCTCATGACATGAAGAATCCGAACGGAGGAGTGAGCATGGGGCACGTCATTGAACCGCCCGACCCAAATAGTAACCTTTTGGAACTGGTGCTTTCCCGTGATAACATGCATTTGGCATGGAAGCGGGTCAAGTCGAATAAGGGAGCTCCCGGGGTTGATGATATTTCCATCAAGGAGTTTCCTGACATTATCCGTGATAAATGGGAAGGCATCCGTGAATCTTTAATGGAAGGCACCTATGAGCCTTCACCCGTTTTGCGAGTCGAGATACCCAAGCCAACTGGGAGAACCCGGCCTTTAGGTATTCCGATTGTTTTAGACAGGCTGATTCAGCAGGCGATTGCCAGGGTTTTGACACCAATGTTTGATCCTGAATTTTCGGATTTTAGTTATGGTTTCAGGCCTGGGCGATCTGCCCATGATGCAGTGTTTAAAGTACGTGAATATATCCGGCAGGGTTATCGTATTGCCGTGGATATGGACTTGTCGAAATTTTTCGATACCGTAAACCATGACGTGCTTATGCACCGAGTGGCACGAAAAGTTCATGACAAACGGTTATTGCGCCTTATTGGAAAATATTTACGTGCCGGTGTTAAAACAAATGGCCGCCTTCAAAATACCCGTATGGGCGTTCCGCAAGGTGGCCCACTTTCACCCCTGCTTGCTAATATCCTGTTGGATGATCTTGATAAAGAGCTGGAAAAGCGTGGTCACAGGTTTGTTCGGTATGCCGATGACTTCATCGTTTTGGTGAAAAGTCAGCGTGCCGGGGAACGTGTTATGCGTAGTGTTCAAAGATTTCTTAAACGCAGGCTCAAGCTCAAGGTTAATCTGGATGAACTATTTTGGGATATCGGAATATTACCGACCAATTCCGGAATTGGATCACTGGCTGCGCAGACGAATGCGTATGTGCTATTGGAAACAATGGCGACTTTGCCGGACAAAGGTGAGAAACCTTTTAAGTATCGGCGTTTCACTTAAAGCCGCCATCTCAGTTGGAATGAGCCGTAAAGGCCCGTGGCATCTGGCACGGACTTTAGCAACACAGGCCGGCATGACGAATCAGTGGTTGAAGAAACAGGGGTTAATCTCCATTAAGGAACTTTGGGTTAACATTCATTATCCGGCTACGGCCCGATAAGCTTTGTGAAACGCCCGGTGCGGACCCGCATGCCGTGGTGTTGTGGGGAGGGGGAGAGAGAAACTCCCCCTTACCCGATTATGAAAACGATCAGGAAATGCCGGAACACGAACAAGAGCATGTCCGAAACATGATTATGCAAGGTTATAGCTCAGGGCAATTGGTTGATGATGGCGACGATACAAATACAGGCTGGTGGGATATAATAAATTAATTATCCGCTCCGGCGGGGAAGGTGGAAATAAATGAAATATGAGTTAATTTAATATTTTTACCCTGCTCATGTCTGAGGACGTGGGCGGGATTTCGGAAGAAAAGGAGAAAAACAACTATGACAAAACAATCTGAAACCAATTATACAATGCAGGCAAACGTGATATCGGCTTTAAAACAGGCAAACAAAGAGAAGGATCAGGCGCTTGATGATTTTGCCGAAAGCAATATGATGTTGAGAAAAAGAATTGAAAGGCTTGAACAAGCAAATGCCAGACTGCGGGAAATTATTACCAATGAAAATCCTTGTGCCTTATGAGGTGGTTGGTAGGTTTTTGAAAGCCGAAAAAAACATTGCATTTTGTTAAAAAAACTATTGACAAATCTAATAATATAGTTTAAGGGTTTATGAACGGTAAAAAGGAGGAATGTGATAAATGATAATCGAATCGCAGAAAGAATTTGATGCTCTACCAGTCGCTTTTGATGAATACACTGAAATAAGGATTGTTGGCAAATTAAATAAGGTTGATAAAACATTTAAAAACGCTTTTATGTCTGTCTATGGCTCTGCTACGATTGAGTCTGTCTATGGCTCTGCTACGATTAAGTATGTCTCTGGCTCTGCTACGATTAAGTCTGTCTCTGACTCTGCTACGATTGAGTCTGTCTCTGGCTCTGCTACGATTAAGTCTGTCTCTGACTCTGCTACGATTAAGTATGTCTATGGCTCTGCTACGATTAAGTCTGTCTCTGACTCTGCTACGATTGAGTCTGTCTCTGACTCTGCTACGATTGAGTATGTCTATGGCTCTGCTACGATTGAGTCTGTCTCTGACTCTGCTACGATTGAGTCTGTCTCTGGCTCTGCTACGATTAAGTCTGTCTATGGCTCTGCTACGATTATGTCTGTCTATGGCTCTGCTACGATTAAGTATGTCTATGGCTCTGCTACGATTGAGTATGTCTCTGGCTCTGCTACGATTGAGTATGTCTCTGGCTCTGCTACGATTAAGTCTGTCTCTGACTCTGCTACGATTGAGTATGTCTATGGCTCTGCTACGATTGAGTCTGTCTCTGACTCTGCTACGATTGAGTCTGTCTCTGACTCTGCTACGATTAAGTATGTCTCTGGCTCTGCTACGATTAAGTCTGTCTATGGCTCTGCTACGATTGAGTCTGTCTCTGACTCTGCTACGATTGAGTCTGTCTCTGGCTCTGCTACGATTAAGTCTGTCTATGGCTCTGCTACGATTAAGTATGTCTCTGTCTCTGCTACGATTGAGTCTGTCTCTGGCTCTGCTACGATTATGTCTGTCTATGGCTCTGCTACGATTAAGTCTGTCTCTATGCATACAATTATAAGAATTATGTCTAATTCCGTTGTAATTCTAACAGCACAACAACAAGCGGTATTAATCTATCAAAACTGCAAGGGTTGTCCAAAGAAAAAAGATGCGACAGTCCAAATTGTCAGAACTAAAAAGGCAAAATATACACTCGAAAATTTTATTAATATTTATAATGTTCAGAAGAAATCTAAGGAGAGTAAAAAGATTATCTTATATAAGTTTGTACAGCATGATTATACAGATTTCTATACCAGCAAAATAAAATATGAGATTGGTAAAACGGTTAAGGCCCCCGACTGGGATAAAAATCTTAATGTTGAGTGCGGCGGAGGTTTACACTTAAGCCCTTCTGTAGAAATCTGTAAAAATTTTAACAAATCGAATAACGGACATGCGTTAAGGTGTGAGGTTTTAATTTCTGATATAGTCGTCCATCCGACCCCACAATATCCCAACAAAATCAGATGTAAAAAGTGTTTTGTTGTTGAAGAAATAATAAAAGGTAAACCATGAAAACATACTGAAACCATTGCTTAAAGATGTTTATGATTTCTTAACCGATATTAATGATACTCAAAGGGCGGAATGATAAACCTATATCAAGGCGAATATAATTATCAGGGGCAGGTTTTCAGTCTTTGGACTCATGCCAGAACCAAAACAATTGCTCATAGAAATTTTATCAAGCAGTTGCAAAAGGTGTTGGGCATATCCGGTTACAGGCTAAGATGTTATTTTGCAGGGCAAAGGGATAATTTTAAAATTAAAAAAGTAGAGAGAGGGTAAAGATATGCGTGAAGAAATAGATTTTCCAGACTCACCATTAGGATATCATGCAATGAGGAAAAAAAATAACCCAAATTTTATTGACTCGTTTAATTATTTTTGGATGTGGCAAAGTGATATTGAAACATGGTCAAAAATGGGCAGGCCAAATCCATTTGACGATTCGGATGTTGCGGTGTTCTTATGTGCCCGAAATGTTTTGCTAATAGGTTTGATGTCGTTTGTAATAAAGATTCTATGATTATAAAAAGGAAACATAGCACAAAAGGAAAATAATTATGCAACAACTACACAGGCACATACCGAACAAAGAACTTCCAGCCATATTAAAAGAGCCTCTTGCTTTTGGGAATAGAGACCAAATAAACGCCTTAGCGGCATTAGAAGCACGAATCAAAGAAATGGAAACCGAAAAAGCTGCAAAGGACGAAGGGTTGTTGAAATATTATAATGTTAAAATTGAATACACCGGAACTTTTGAAACCAAAGTTTTGGCGGCAAACGAAGCCAATGCCAAGGAAAAGGCAAGGGAAGAAGTGGATATGTCAGATGATGTTGATATGGAAGAGGATTGGATTACTGCAAGAGAGATAAAAAACAAATAAAAGAGGAGATATAAACCATGAAAAAAAGCCTTAGAATAATCGAGAACCTTAAAAATATTATAGAAGAATATCAATGCCCTGGTTGTGTATGCGGTTGTGATATCTCATGCTATAAAAAAGGCTACGATGACGATAGTATTGAATGCTCAAAGCATGTTGGCAGAATATTTTTAGGTATGCCAATTGGATTTAATCGGCTCGGTATGTGCAAAGAAACCAAAATCCATATATTTGAAAAGCCAAGCTGGGAATATGGTATGTTTAATATCCCTGTTTGGAAATTCTTGGATAAAAACGGAAACACTCTTTTAAGGGGTTTATGCCCTCGAACAAACTATCCGTGGATTCATATTTTGATCGGAAATCATCTTGATAAAATCGACTGCTTGGAAATAACCCAAAAAGATATTGATGGGATGGATTAAGGAGGACTACCATGAAATCAAAATATCAAGCAATACCAGTTATAGCATTATGTATTACCATATTGCTTTTAATTTTTACTATCACAAGCAGAAATCAAGAAATAACCTGTCTGTCCGAATCCATGACCGATTATAATTTCATTATCTCGAATCAAATTGAAACTATAACGGTTTTGGAAAAGAAATTAGCAAGAACGCAGATTGTCAAAGTATCGTTTTATCATCCACCTTCCAGAGGTATTAATTCAGACTCAGACCCAACAAAAACAGCTACAATGCGAAAACCGGTTGCATGGCGGACGGTTGCAATATCAGATGAGCTTTTTGAAGATGGCTGGCTGGGGCATAAAGTTTATATTGATGGTTTTGGAGTTTTTATTGCGGAAGACCGGATGAATAGCAGTATCACCGGTAAGCAGATTGACGTATGTGTTAAATCACGAAAGCGTGCAATAACACTTGGCATAAAACATAATGTTATTGCGGTTAAGTTATAAAAAGGAGGTGCTTGCTTATGTGGCATTAGGTAGAAACACAATATAAAAATAGATAATAATATTGTGTAGAAAAAAAAGGAGATGTGAAGGCTGTAACAAAAAACCAGACTGCTACAGCCTTCACAAAACACATTAATATAAAACCAATTAGGAGAAAAAAGACTATGATCAAAAATATAGATAGTAATGGCAGACGGTTTTTAGACCCTGATGAAGATTTTATTTCTAATATTGATGAAGATTTTGGCAAAGGAAGTATTGACGAGGACAACACACTTTTAGGGAGTTTATTGTTGAGGCAAGGTTTCAATAATGATGTAAACTGGGGAGAGGATTTGCTCCTGAACTAAACTATTGTTAGCTCAGGAGCGGGTGAAAGGAGAAACAGAGGAAAAACATTCATGGCAAAACATTTATTCCTTGCTTTAAGATAAAGCTATTATCAAAGTATAATGTGTTTGTCAATATAAAAAACAATTAAAAGGAGAAAAACACTATGAATTGTCCACAATGCATTTTCAGAACAGAGAAAACAACATTAAGAATCGGCAAGATCGAGTTTTTAGAGGCAGCAATACTGCCGATAATCACAAACAAAAAAGGCTTATCTTTGTGATAGCATAAAAGGCACAAGCGATAAAGAGAGATGGCCACTAATAGAGTTTGCGCTGGCTCATGCGAACAGCTTGAACAAAGCGTTATCGGCATTGCCGTTTAAAATTCATGTTAGGGATTATTTGTAACGGGAGAATTAAATTTTAATATCAAGAAATGATGGCACAATGAAATGTGATGATGGCTGTGTTTATTCCTGTGAGGATGGGGACAAAGAATGTTTAGGGTGTAAAATCTATCACCGTAGGCGGAAGCAAGTGGTTAAACTTTAACGTTAGGGAGATAAAAATGAACACAGCAAAAATATATCACGATTCAGACGGGAACGAATGTAGTATTATGCAAATGGTAAAGCGTGAGCCATATTGGGCTGCTAATAGAATACAGGAAGGTGAGAAAGCCATTGAAGAGCTTGCAAGCTTTAAAGCCTCCCAACCAGTTGTTGCTGTATGCAGTAAATGTGGGTTAGAACATCATTCACACATGTCAGCAGCTAATTGTTGTCGCTAACTTATAGTTTTGGGAGTCTTAAAATGAGGCTTAAATTAATAACATACGGGTTAGGGAATGAATTTGATATTAAAAAATTTAAACCCATTACCAACACCACTTTTATCAAACCAAGAGGTGGGCTATGGGCATCCCAAGTTGAAGCATCTTATGGGTGGCATCAATGGTGCAGAGAGAATGAGTATGGAAATCTTGAAACATCATTTGAATTTGAATTTGAAGGGAATATTTTAAAGATTGATAGTTATGACGATGCCAGAAATATGACATGGCTTCCTAATAATGCTGTTTATTCTTGTATTAACAGTCCTGATTTTGAGGCAATTGCAAAGCAAGGCTTTGATGCTATTTGGTTGACAGAAAAAGGCGAAACGGAAACAAGGTTTTCTAAGCCTTCGCTTTATGGATGGGATTGCGAATGTGTGTTAATTATAAACCCATTTGGAGTTTTATTAAAATGAAATCATTATTTTACATAATCATATTTTTATTGGTTGCCACAATAAGTTACGCCGGTGAGACCGTAAGACAATATGACAGCCAGCATAACATAACCGGTTATACAATAACAGAAGGTGGCAGGGAAACACACTTTGACCGCGACTGGAATCGAACCGGCTATTCAAAAGATGATAGCCATTATAATAATCGGCACGAGAGAACTGGCAAAACTACTTGGAACGGCGATACCGGAACTGAATTTGACAAAGATGAAAACCGAACCGGACACGTTAAAAGGCGTGGCGACAAAGAAACTCTTTATGATAGGGACTGGAATAGGAGGGGGTATAAGCGATGAAAGTTTACTCAATATATGGCGGTAAAATATTCTCATTAGAGGTAAGAGAAACAGCAGAAATGTATATAGTAATAAAACAGGAGCAAACACCAGCTCAAAGCCTTGCTTTTGGGTGTAGAGGAAGGTTTTATAAAAATGAGTATGGCAAGTCTCCAATAGAAGCTATAGAAAAACAAATGGAATCCGAGAAACAAAACAGAAGGAGTCTTGTGCGTAAAATCTTAGGAGTTAATACAAGGATTAAAGAACTGGAAAAATTAAAAGGAGAGTTATAAGCGATGAAAACTATTACAAAATATCAAGCAAGAGATGGGTGTGAATTTTGTGTCTTGCAGGAATGTGTTGAGTACGAACAACTTCTTGATAGGATTGATAGCATAATGGCTATGATTTTAAAGCGGCCAGACAGCACTACCTTTACAAATGGTGGCGGATATATAAAACAAGATAAGGATACCATCATAAAAGCTCGCTCACGTTTTTTAGACTTAGCAAGCGAGTGCTTGGGCAGAGATGTTGGGCAAGTAAGCTCTTCTTGGCTTGGTAGATATTTAGATGATAATAATAGCCCGTTATACCCACTTTATATGAGGCTATTTTATCGCATAGACCAAGAATTTAGGGAATGGGGGCAGGTTTATTATGCTAATCACCCAAGCGTAGGTGTTCAAAAGGAATATAAACCATGAAAATAAAACGGTACAAGATAAGCACATGTATGATGCAAGAAAACGATGGTGAATGGATAAAACGCGAAGACATAGCAACAAAAAGCCGTTTAGTTTACGATCCCAGAATTGACAAAAATATCATATCCGATAATCCGGCATTAGTAATGGCAACTCTTGCCGAAGAGGGAATCATCAAAACCGAATGGGTATTTGATGAAGTCTTTTGGGAAAACATATCACATTTGGCTGATTATTGCGACAGCATGGAGATTGAAAAACCAGATGAACCCCTTTGCTTTTTTAACTTTGGAAGCCACCTGTGCAGTTATATCGGGGATGAAGAATCATGTGATAAAACACTTAATAGGTGCAAAGAACTTGGCAATGAAAAACACTTTCCAGCAATGGCTAAGCGTTAAATAAAAGGAGGATAAAGAATGAAAAACTTTAATGATTTTTTTGATGTGCATAACATAGAACACCTGTTAGCCTATAAACATCTTTCCATGACCGGAGTATGGCCTAAAGATTTTGTCCCAGATGATTGCGAAATATCTCATCTATGGATTAGCCATATACAATCAAGAATGGCAGATGCGTATGTTGAATTTAAAATAAAAGGAGAATAGGCTTATGGAAATAGTTGTGGTCTTTTTGTTCGCAGTTACAATAAAGGTGACGTTGTTAGGATAAATATTTAATAAAAAAGGAGAAAAAATATTATGGAAACACAAACAGCACAAATAATAGCAACACAAGTTGACAAGGTAATGGCACATCTCGATAAACTTGCAGTGAAGTTAGGATTAACCGTTGAACAGATATGGCCTTGGATGGTTAGGCAGCAATATGTTGATGCAATAGTTTCTTTAGTGCTTCTTATTGTAGTTTCTATCGGTGGCTATTTAACCTATCGGTTTGCAAGTAAAATCAAACAGTGGGAAGAGCCTGATGCAAAAAACATTTTTTGTTTCATTTTAATAACAATATCTTTTATTGGCATTATTATCTCAATAGCTTCTTTTAGAGAGTTTTCTGATATTTTTAACGCAGAATATTGGGCGTTAAAAGATTTAATGAAAATGATAAAATAAAGAGGAGGTGATAATCATGTTAGAATTTATACTATCGTGCATAGCACTATTTCCAAAAGCGTGTTTTGGATTTGCACTTTGGGTTATAGTTGTTTTTGTAATTATTTTTTGTTTATCTTTCATCTCAAAATATTATCGGTATTGCAAAGAAATCAGAGGTGGTGATTAATATGATAACGCATAGCAATATTAAAGCCTTTTTAAAAGATAAACGCCTGAACAATATTATCAATAGCGATAATACAATGCGGTCTTATGAAACACGGCTTATGGCTTGGCATAGATTTTGCAACGGGGATGATACAAATGAGTTTGCCCAAAAATACTTTGAAAAAATATTATCCAAGTCCTATAGCTCAATTCAAGTTCAAAATACATTGTATGTATTAAAAAGTTTTTACGACTGGCAAAATAATGGTGGCAACCCGTTTGAATCTATTGCTAAAAAATATCATGTGAACAAAAAAGAAAGCCATATCAAAAAAACAGAACGAGATAGTAGGGTTTTAACAGCATCAGAAATAACGCAACTAATATCGTATGCAGAAAGTATATTTTGTAAAATCAATTCCAAGGAAGACTCGATTGGGTATTACTTGGCATACCGGAACTGGTTTATAATAAACATGATGGCTGAATATGGGATGCGGATTAGTGGTTTAATCGGAGTGGATATAGATGATATTGATTTCCCAAGACGCTGTATGACGATATGGGACTCTAAAAATGGTACCCCCTATCCAGTACCCATAAAAACCAAAATGTCTCTGCTGGCTTCATACTGCAATGTCAGGCATAGCAAAATGAAAGATATTTCTGGCAATGAAAAGGCTTTGCTATTATCCAAGACAGGGAAAAGATTGTCAGATACATCAGCGAGAAGGGCAATAAACAGATTAGCAACTGAAATAGGAATTTATGATTCAGGCCGGTCAACACATCAGTTAAGACATTACAGGGCAACACAATATTGCAAAGATAATATGCCGCTTGATTTAATTTCAACTATTATGGGATTATCGGTTCCGGTGTTAAAGAAAACGTACCTGCATTTAACAGATGATGATACGATAAGACAATATGAAGGATGGCTGGATTCTGCAAAGGCTAAAGATGGATTCGTTTGCCCGAAGTGTGGGTATTCTGATAAAGAAATAATCGAAAGAACAGAACTTAGGATTGTTAGGTAAAAAAAGGAATAAGAAAATGGATGAAGTTTTTACATACGGCCCAACGATTATAGAAGCTATCCGCCCAGCGATAGGGCATTCAACATTTTTCTCAATAGTAAGCCTGCGTTGTGCTAAGTTTATAATTGATAATCCGAATATGAAAAGATTTATAGCGCCGTACAAAAAGGCTGGCTTATAGGAGAATATGTTGTGCTCGGGTATTCACCAATAAGTGGACTACATATTGCTATTAAGGCATAAAAAGGGGGCTACTCAGACGGTAGCCACGTTAGAGCTACAAACACAGACGTAACAGAACACAGCGTTATGTGAAAGGAGATATACATATTGGAGGGGGAACATGATTAAATATGATTGGCAAAATTGGAGTCACACAAATAAACTTTGTCTAAAATGTGATAAATATTCGCAAATATGCGATTACTGCAAATTTTTTTTGTTTAACGGTGAAGATACAGGCGGCAAGCATGGTCCGGTATATGTTGACAAAGGATGTTGCGGGCTGCATTTTTTAAGATCTGATCCTTGGGATGGTTGCGAATATTTTTATTGCCATATGGCGGACAAAATCTGATAAAACAGTCCAAGAAAAAGTCAGCGGTATCAGAAAAACGATAAAAGATAACCAGTCAGTGCAGCCGACCTCATAAACTCGGCGGCTGACTTCAATCATTAGGTGACTTATGAAACAAATGACAATTAATATATATGATTGCTATGGGTGTAAAAACAGAGGAACTTTTGATCGTAAAACACATTTTTGCTATGGGCATGGTCGTAGAGTTATTGGCGGAAATATTTTTACAGAAATTCCTGATTGGTGCCCTTTACCAGACGCACCTAACACAGCACTGGAGCCGACCAAAACTACCGAGCCGAAA
>Ga0172381_10002098_pt1 | contig 22616 bp, 21 predicted proteins | sample Leawel6488metaG_FD_119754 | JGI IMG/M metagenome (GOLD analysis project Ga0172381, IMG submission 119754) | Leachate microbial communities from a municipal landfill in Southern Ontario, Canada - Leachate well 64-88 metaG | ecosystem: Engineered > Solid waste > Landfill > Unclassified | place...
AAAACGCCAAGACCTCCTGCCAATCCATCAATACCATCAATTAAATTGATAGAATTAATGATCGCCACAACAATCAACACGCTCAATAATGAACTCCAGACATAACTTATTTCATTAAGCCCTAAAATCCCATGTAAATTTGTGATTCGAATATTTCCAAGTACAACGAGAATGATTGCAGTCAATATTTGAGCCAGAAATTTTTTCTTGGCCGTAATCATCAAAATATCGTCTTTTAGGCCTGTATAAAACATGATGATCATGGCTACCACAATATAGCGTAAATCAGTAAAAGCAATCTCTTGAACGCATAATAACGATGATATACTAATCCCTGCAAAAAGAGCTATACCACCCAGATTAGGAACGACAGTTTTATTCACTCTGCGTTCATTTGGTACATCAAAAAGTTTTTTTGCAATAGAAAGTCGAACAATAGCAGGGATTAATATATAGACGAACAGCGAACTTAATAAAAAAGCTGCAAGTGTTTGTATGTATAGATTCATTAACATAGAATTTTAACGACGCCAAAGATACAAGTTTTTTTTTACTGTTTCATTGTTTTACACATATTAAACGGCCCTAATAAAGATGTTCATTCTAATAAAGATTCGGCAAGGCCAATATACTTATCTGTAACAATTTCTTTTGAATAATTCAAATTAATATTATTAAACCCTCTAACTCCCATTCCCATTAATTCTACCCTATCAATCGACATAAGCACATTTACAAGTTGATCCGTTTTCTTACTAAAATCACTTTCATCGATTAGGAAACTACAGTTCTTGTCTTTTAGAAAATTCACAATTGGAGTATTTGCACCTGAGCACACAAGCATAGGTTTGGCGCAAGCCATAATTGTATATACTTTTGATGGAAATCCGTGTCCATCAGTTTCTGGAGACATAAATATAAATTGAAGATCGGAATATGCCATTAATGAAGGCATTGATTCTCTCTGTTGATATGGAACAAGATGAACATGACGTAAGTTGCGAATCTTAATTTCATCCTCTAAATAATCTTTCATTGTCCCATCACCAATAACAAAAAACTCAATATTTTCATTAATAATCTGAGACGCAACTTCAATTAATAATTTCCAATCTTGTGCATATCCAATATTGCCTGCATACATCAATTTTAGGGAATCAGTAACAGGAAAATAATTAGAATCAACTGTTATTTTATCTATTGATATTGGCTTAAATATGGAGGTATCAACAAAATTTGGTATGATATGCAACTTCGATTTATCTTTAAACCTATTGACAATCGTGTCATATAAGATCTTATCAATTGTTGTAACAGAATCCGAATGATTGTAAACAAATTTCTCCAACCATTGTAATATGGATATAACTCCCTTTGACTTTAACCCTTTACCTTCAATCAATAAATCCGGATAAACTTCCTGTACATTATAGATAACCTTACTTCCTTTCAACTTACCCAGAATAATATTGACTATTCCGATAGTCAATGGCGGAGATGGAGATAAAATGATGTCTATTTTCTTTTCAAATATACCGAGGAAAAATGATACAATGTGCCAGTAAACAAAGCCAAGAAGTCTCAAATCTGTGCTTTTAAATTTTTTCTGAGGTACATGTATAATTTTTATGCCATTATAATCACTTACAAAATAAAGCCCACATAATTTACGTTTGAACGGATGTATCTTAAGTTCATTTTCAACAACATTATTATGAGGTGTTGATGTAAGCACAACAACCTCATAACCTCTCTCCTTAAATTTAAGAGCTATATCGTTATAAATATATGCTGTTGAAACTCCGTCCGGGTAAAAGGAAAGGCTATGTATAAGAATCTTATTCATTCCAAACAACCCTTTTAATATAATCCGTATAGGAAATGATGATTCGCACCACCTTATCTGAAACATTAGGCATACTGTAATCTACCACAGGACGGAAATTACGCTCCGCTCCTGTCTTCTGATACTGCAGCTGAACCAACCCTTGCATCACCCGTTCGGGATTCAATCCGACCATCATCACAGAAGCTTCTTCCATCGCTTCGGGACGTTCATGAGCTTCCCGAATATTCAATGCACAGAAATTCAAGATGGATGACTCTTCTGAAATCGTTCCACTGTCCGACAAAACAGCCTTTGAATTTACCTGCAATGACAGATAATCGCTCAGCCCCATTGGCTTCATCAATCTCACCTTTTCATGAAATTTCACATTGTGCTTTTCAATCATCTTGCGCGTGCGTGGATGACAAGAAACAATGATTGGAAGTTCAAACTTGTTGGCAATGCCATTGAGGATTTCCACCAAATTGAAAAAGTTCTTTTCGGAAACAATATTTTCCTCTCTATGAGCCGAAACAACAAAGTATTCTCCTTTTGCAATACCTAAAGACTCCAATATTTTTGACTTTTCGACTTTAGGCAGATACTGGTGCAACACTTCAAACATAGGGCTGCCGGTCTTAATAATTCTGTCAGGACGCAAACCTTCCGCCAACAGATACTCGCGGGCAATATCGCTGTATGTCATATTGATGTCACTGATGTGATCCACAATCTTCCGGTTGCTTTCTTCCGGAACCCTTTGGTCAAAGCAACGGTTGCCGGCCTCCATGTGGAAAATCGGAATGTGTCGTTTCTTGGCAGCGATAGAACACAAGCAGGAGTTGGTATCACCCAACACCAGAAATGCATCCGGTTTCACATCCTCCAAGACTGGATCTATATTAATTAATATCTGACCGGCTGTTTCCGTAGCATTCTTACCTGCTGCATTCAGAAAATAATCCGGCTTTCTTAAGCCAAGGTCCTCAAAAAATATCTCATTCAATTCATAGTCATAATTCTGACCTGTATGAACCAACACATGTTCAATGGCTTCAGAAGCATCCAGCTTTTGAAGCACACATGCCAGTCGTATAATTTCAGGGCGTGTGCCCACCACTGTTAGTACTTTTAATTTTTTCATCATCGAATTCTTTAAGCTTGTTCGAAAAAGGTATCCCCGTCTTCGGGATCATACCATTCATTGATCCAGAATTGCGTATAAAGTTCTTCTGATCCTATATTTGTAATGTTGTGGGTAAACCAAATGGGCATATCCACATAAGAAGGTTCATTTCCATCCAAATAGAAATTCAGCACTTCATCTGTCCCAATCTTTCGCAACTGTATCCGAGCTTTTCCTTTTATAACAGTAAAACGTTCAATCTTGCGGGTGTGGTAATGATTGCCTCTTGTTATACCAGGTATAGTCGTTGAAAAAGATATCTGGCCTCCTATTCCCAATTTGATTGTTTCAACAAAGATACCTCTGGAATCTGCATGTTGGACCAATTTTACAGGAAAATAGCTGGCATTATCCATGTAGCATCTGAATGTGTTGAACAGATTTATATCGTTTCTATCTTTCAGCTCAGGAATGAAACCTTTTTCAAAATATAGATCCTTAAACTGTTCAAACAAAGACAATATTTCCGTCACTTTCCTTTCAAAATCATATGGAACAGCATCTCGTTCCACGACAGGCAATGCAGACTGCTGAACCTCTCTGATTTTATCAAGGATATGATTACAAAGGCTCCCAACATAGATCAAACGGACATCACCGTCCTGTATTACCTGAGGCTTTTCTCCATGAGTCAATTTATAACAGAAAGTCGCGATAAACGAGTTATAGTCTGGACGGCCAAATGGGCCATAGACATTGGGGACAACCATTCCGGTAAAAGAAGCATTATTCCGTTTTGCCCATTGTTCCAGCAATGAACGTCCCTCTCGTTTAGACTTGCCATACTCATTATCTCTTTCCTCTTGTGTTGAAGAAGAAAATAGAACATGAGGCTTTACTTGCTCGGCCTCCATAGCCTCTATGAGTTGATTCACCAATTTCAGATTGGTTTCATAAATCACCTGAGGGTCAGGATGTCTGTTCATGGCTGCAAGATGAATAATGACATCACATTGCTTGATAAACCGGCGTAAATCTGCATTATTCTGGAAATATGCATCTTCGAACGGGATACGTTCAAATTCATTTGGAAATAAACCCAACGTATTGTAAAGATGGGTGCCAACAAATCCGGGTTGGCCAGTTATGCCTACTTTTATCATAATCCAAGATCTTCTTTAATCATATCCAGTTTAAGCAAGAGCTTCTGCATGCCTTCCACATCCAAGCGGGACGTATTTTGAGAATGATAATCCTCAATCTTGGCCACCTTTTCCTCCCCTTCCACGAAATATTTATCGTAATTCAAATCACGCGTATCGCAAGGAATGCGATAATAGTTACCCATATCTTCACTTTTGGACATCTCTTCCCGGGTTACCAACGTTTCATACAATTTCTCTCCGTGACGGGTTCCTATCACTTTAATTTTAGTATCTGATTGATATAGACCAATCAAAGATTTTGCCAACACCTCCAAGGTTGCTGCAGGAGCCTTCTGAACAAACAGATCGCCATTCTCTCCATGTTGAAATGCATATAAGACCAAATCAACAGCATCATCTAGCGTCATCATGAAGCGAGTCATATTGGGATCTGTAACTGTGATATCGTTTCCGGCTTTCATCTGATCAATCCATAATGGAATAACGGAACCACGACTGGCCATCACATTACCATATCGGGTACAGCAAATGGTAGTTGCAGCACCTTTGCTCAAAGCACGGGCTTTAGCGATAGCCACCTTCTCCATCATGGCTTTGGATATGCCCATGGCATTGATTGGGTAACAAGCTTTGTCGGTAGACAATACGACAACATTCCTGACACCATGCTCAATAGCTGAATCCAACACATTCTCTGTTCCCATGACATTAGTACGGACGGCCTGCATGGGAAAAAACTCACAAGAAGGTACCTGTTTCAGAGCTGCCGCCGAAAAAACAAAATCCACCCCATTCATTGCTCCATCGATAGAACGTTTATCGCGTACATCTCCAATGTAAAATTTCACTTTGGGATTCTGTAAACGATGACGCATATCATCCTGCTTCTTCTCATCTCGTGAAAAAATACGGATTTCTTTGATATCCGAGTCTATAAAACGGTTTAAAACAGCGTTACCAAATGAACCTGTTCCACCTGTTATCAATAAAATCTTGTTTTTAAATAATGACATTTTTTTATTATTATATGTTACTTTTTTTGTTCAACATTCAACAAATGATTATAAAGTTTAATATATTCCATATATCTATCATCCTTATTATAAAACTTTTCTGCACGATCTCTGCACGCCTTAGAATATGATGATTTACCTTTTTCTTTTACGATGTTAATTACATTCATGATACCTGGATAATCACCTTTATCAACAATAAAACCAGTTTCAGAAGATACTGCTTCAATACTACCTCCTGTATCGTAAGTCAAAATAGGTGTACCACAAGCAAGAGATTCAATATTTGTCGTTGGAAAGTTATCTTCATATGTCAAATTCAAATATAAATCTGCTGCAGAATAAATCTCTGCTAACTGATTAATATTCTCAGTTCGGTTAACGCCTATTATGTTGGATGGTAAATTCTTAATTTGTTTTTTATTTAGACCGACTAACACAATTATAGAATTCTGATCAATAAGCTTACTTAGTTTAACAAAGTCACTCAATCCTTTACGTGGTTCCCATATTGAAGAGACACCTAGAATCATAAATTGATTACCAATACCCAATTTATTTCTGATAACTTTATAATTTATTTGCGGAAAAAAAGTATTTACATCTACACCATTATTTATAACCTGCGATTGATATTTTTTTAAATAAGATTGATTCACGATATTCTGCAACCACATTGACACAGGTACAATAGTAAGATTATTTACAGAATTAAATAATTTACTTTTTCTGAAATAGTTTATTTTAGAATTATCGATCCATAGCCTTGAAGGATAATATTTCTTTTGATGACAAGAAAAACATCCTGTTACCCATTTATTACATCCAACAAAATCGAAATAAGCACAGTGTCCCGTAAGTGCCCAGCAATCATGTAAAGTCCAGACTACAGGAATTTTTGCAATAGCTAAATAATTAAATAAAATTTCTATATTAATGTAATATCCATGTATATTATGAAGATGAATAATATCCGGGTTTAGCTTTTTGATACATCTAATCAGCTCAATCGTTGGACGTTTTGATCCAAAGCCCATTTTATCAAATAATCGTGCTTGAATTACATGTTTTATTATATCCCAATCTGTACCTACTTTGATAAGATTAGATTCACTGGGACGTTTATTTCGTCCATATGCAATATAACTTTTCCAACCTTTTTGAATGGAAAGTTGACATATTTCTTCAGCAATATGACCAGTTGAGCCGGTATTAACAACTACATTAATTTGTAACAGTGTTGGCATTTTCTAATTTTAAATGCTAAGTTTGAAAAATGGGACAAAACACTTTGCAAAGAAAATGTAATATTTTCAAAAATAATCGTATCAACTCGTTTCTGTCCAGTTTTCATTCAATTAAATTTGCTGTACACTTTTCAATTAAATTTTACACAATGTCCTGTTATTCATAAAAAATTTATTAGAAACACAATTTATAAGGCACTACTCCTGCTATGTTGTTCGATACCATGAAAAAAAACGTAACTACGGCATACACAATGCCTATTATCCGTCCAACATCCTGATATTTGGGCGCGTAAGGCAGTTCCATATTGGGTATTATTATAATTTGCGATAGCAGAAAATACTGGGCTAATCGTGCAATTTCCGGAGAGAAAGAAAAAGCATTTAATACAAAAACGCCCAAAATAAAGTTCTTTACATAGAGGTTTAAATGGTCTCCCCATATAATAATGCACAACAATCCTATATTCAGCAACAATCTTGTAGGAGAAAAGGACGTATCTGTAAGCATTACATTTACATAAACAGTATAATGCTCTCCCAAATTTATATTTCGAAGAAAGATTAAAGGCATATTTAATGCACCAATCAAATATGACAATACAATGATAATCACCAATATTCTTTTTGAGATATTGAGACGGTATAAAAAGAAGATTCCCAAAAAAAGGATAGCTGTTGCATGAAACAATATAGCTAAAACTACATATATAAAATAGCCACGTCTATTATCATTATGTAGCGAGTATAACGCCATCAGGATGAAAGAAGCCGCTATTGCTTGTCTGGTAATGTTGAAAGAATTAAAATAGAAATACAGCAAGCAAAACAATGCAATGCTCAATATTGGATTGTTACTCATCCTTTTTGATACATAAAAAATCGGACAAAGCACTAAAACCATAGAAATGAAAACGACAATCTGAAAATTTCCGAAAAAAAATCGTACTAAATTATTAAGTAATATCCAACCATATTCTAAAACCATATATCTGGAAGTAATCCCTTTAAAGACATTATAATAATTTAAGGTATCAACACCAACAGATAAATCTCTTAGTCCTCCTATCAAAAGCAGCAAGAAAAATAAGACCCAATAAACATGTTTGTTAAACTTGAAAATTGAAGCAAATAACAATATAGTCACCAAAATTACATAAACCGTCATAAAATTAACCTCTTAATTCGTATACAGAAGCAATCATTTTTTTCCAAAAATTAGAATGAGATCCTAAAAGAAAAATTAGAGGCTTAATTTTTATTATGTTAAGCATACTGCAAGTAAGCATTTTCTTGTAAAAGCGAGTAGCATTATATGGATCATTTTTCATATAACATTCCTTTACCATCACCTCGTATAAATTAGAACAAAGAATTCTTTTATTGAATTTTATATTGTATTCTGATGCAAAATCTCTTCTAATCATTAATAAACTGTATTGAAAATCATATACATATTTGATATTTCCAGAATGGCTGGCTGATTCGGGTAAAAACCGATAAAAGACCATGGTTTCATCAAAAAATTTGACCTTTGCAACATAAGAAAAAAACAACCACATTGGAAAGTCCCCAATCTTATAACGTGAAGTACATATCTTTGTTTTACATTCTTCATACAATTTCTTTCTAAAAAGGGTAGAAGGAGTCACAATATGATAGTCTTTATTGTAAGCCTGTTCAAAGACATTGCCAGATGGCCATTTACGATCAAATTTGGGCAAAAAATCATTTTTCTCATCTACAATTTTATAATTGGTATGCACCAAACCATAATCAGGATGAGACTCCATAAAATCGACCTGCTTCTGTAATTTCAAGGGATCAATCCAATAATCATCTCCTTCGCAAAGAGCAATATATTTACCTTTCGAATTACCATATAGCTCATCAGAAAAATCTATACCCTGTGAATACAAATTTTGTTCATGATAAAAAGGTATAAATATCCCAGGATATTTATCGACATAAGATTTAATAATAGTAGCTGTCCTATCTGTTGAGCAATCATCACTAATGAGTACTTCAAATTTAAAATTTGTTTTTTGTATAATAAAACCATTCAAAGCATCTTTAATATAAGGCTCATGATTGTATGCTGTACAAATAATACTTACTAATGGAAGTTCTTCTTTCACTATATATTAATTTTTAGAAAAATTTATTCAAATATATTCAAAGTTATCATTTTTCAAGACACCCAATTTGCATGATAATTCATGTCCCGGATTAATAATAACATCATCACCAAATTCTTCAAATATTCGATTGAGCGTTTTTCGAGCAACAGCTTTATTCCCTTCTTTTAGTTTTGTTACAACTCGGATCTTGGGTATTAATGCATCTCCTGTAAATAGATTGTTATTCACTGAAAAAGATATTGAATCTTTTGAATGGCCAGGAGTTTCATAAACAGTCAATAATACATCATCCCATAATTGTACTTGTGTATGTTCTTCCGTTTCAATAAAATAATCGGAAAAAATTTCAAATGGCCATTCTGAATATTTTGAACCATTTTTTCTTTTATCTTTCATATTTTCTACTCCACCATGAATAGATGTATAAATTGGGGTTCCTGGATAGCGCTCTAATAATTCATTTATACCATATATATGATCAAAATGTGCATGAGTTATCAACATACCAGCCACTTGATCTTTTCCATGTTGGCAAATCCATTGTAATACTTGTACACTATCCCCTGGATCAACAATCCAAACATCAGAACTTGAATCAGTATATAAAATATAAGTATTTGAATTAAAATAGCTATTTACAATCTTATGAATAAACATTAATTAATTTTATGAGGATAATTTACCAATTTACAATATTTAGGTTTTGGGAGATCACAAATCACTGCCCCCCAAGTCAATCCGATACCAAAACCTGCAAACATGATTTTTAAACTTTCCTTTTCTGCATACAGTTTATCAAAATAATGACAGAATGTAACAGGGATGGAAGCACAGCTTGAATTTCCATAAATACTGACAATATCATTCGGCATGATATCTCTTGATACCCCTAATCTGTCGGCCAACTTTTTCAGGGTAAAGTGACTTGATTGGTGACATAAAAAATAATCAATCTCTTTAATGTCCATATTGGCTTTATTAATCAACTCTTCCATCATAATGGGAGCCTCATTGATGATAAAATTAAATACGAGATCACCATTCATGACAAGATGGTTTTTAGATCTGTAATTACCAAATTCATCAGCTGTTTCAACAGAAGTTTCTGGAGTTATAGGCATACGCAAACCTCCTGCTGGAATATAAACCGCAAATGCAGATTTGCCATTATTCTTTATTGAACAGTAGCATTGATTATTATCTTCTGAATTCTCAATAACGGAAATTGATACCGCATCACCTACAATAGGACGACTTGCTCTATCTCTCGTAGAAACCCGATATGAAAGCATATCACCTGTCACTAACAAGACTTTTTTATCCTTCATTGAGTCAAGCGTCATAAAGGCGTTTATTAGTCCGATAATGTATCCCGGACATCCCTGGGATATGTCCAAACAAGCGACATCATAACTAAAATTAAAATGTCCATGAATAATGGTGCTTGTTGGAGGAATAAAATGGTCTGGTGTAGTTGTTACAACAATAATGGCTCCTATTTCATCTTCTGTTATTACATGATCATCCAATAACTGTTGAATACCATATACCGCATAATCTGAAATGGTTTCACCAGGTTTGCATACCCTGCGTTTATTGAAGCCCATCACCTTACCAAGTTTACGGTGTTGAGATTCAGAAAAAGCATAATTTCCGACCTCATCCATAAAATTCACTTCATTCGTCGGAACGACTGAAATAACAGAAGAAATCAATTTATTCTTAAAACTAGTAATCATAATAAACCAAATTATTTGTTCTTTTCAACTATTCGAACGATTGCATCAATAGAAGAAAAATTTTCAGGAATAATATCTAATCCACTGATAGAAATCTTATATTTTTCATCCAAAGAATCCACCAGACTCACTATGTCAAACGAATCTAACATTCCTTCTTCAATAAAATTTATATCTTCTGTAAAATCAAATTCAGGACGAATTTCAGTTAGAATTTTAATTATTTTTTCTTTCATCTTTATCTATTATTTTTATTAATACATAATCAAACATCTTTTCTTTCATAAACCCATAATGCTCATATCTTTTTATGGCATTATCATTCGATTCTATCACCCAAAAGATTTGACGTTTTGTTCCTTTTCCTCTATAGGAAAACTCTTTAAATAATTCCGAACCGATTTTTTTATCACGATATTCAGGACAGACAAACCAATATCGTAAATACAAAGTTACCCCTATTAAATCATAGATTAAAAAACCGGCTATTTTTAAATCCTTCTTATATACGATTATATGAGATTGTTTTATCCATTGCTCCAATTCTTCATATATGGGGATTTGCTCTGTGAATTTATCAAAGTATGAGTTAAATAATCTACGTATTTCTGGAATATCACTCAACTCTGCATTTTTAATATTTTCACTTGGATAGCAACTATCAGGACCAGTTAATTGACTCATTCTACTCATTCTTACCAATGATGAATGCCGGATGAATTTGTGGTCATAGAAAACATTCAATATAGGTGAAGAAATATCACTTGTGATAATATCAGCAACAAGCCTATCTTTAAACTGCGTAACCTTCAAAGAGTTGTCCAATGCCTCTAAAGATGTTGAGCAATAGAATATAGCGAAAAAATCATCATTTTGATGAACAAAAAAAATTGATTCACTATATTGTTCAAAGAAAAGCTCTTTATTTGAAATCCATAAATTAATTTTAAATTCTTCAGGATAAAAATTTGTAATAAAGCCTTTACGGAGATTCCGAATTGAGGTCATTAGCAATTGTATATCCTGATATGATCTAACAAATTCCATTGTTAATTGGTCTGTTTATTGTAATACAACCTATCAATTTTCCCATTTGTATTTCGTTTTAGCTCATCTAACCGATGAAAGACAGTAGGTATCATATATTTAGGCAATGATAGACCAATGGCTTTTCTGAAATCTGCTGCGGAAATCTCCTGCTCAGATTCATAGAATAATATGATTTTCTTTTCTGCATGGTTATATACAACACAACCATTTCTTACCAATTTTAGTATATTGATGATAATGTGCTCAATTTCAACCAATTCAACACGGTATCCCATATGCTTAACCAGACTGTCTTTTCTGCCTTTAAAGACAATCTCACCAAAATCATTAATATATACAACATCACCGGTTCTGTAAATCAGTTCTGGATAAGAATTGTTTAAAGGATTCTGAACAAAAGCAGCAGCTGTTTTTTCTGCATTATTATAATAACCCATTGCCAGAGATGTTCCACGAACACACAACTCACCTTCAACACCACTATTTGTTATGCGGTTATTATTGTCATCCAATATCAATATATCTGTATTTTTATAGGCAAATCCAATTGGTATTGGTTCTTCGTCATTTATATCACGATCAATAACAAAATAGACACAATCCAAGGTTATTTCTATTGGTCCGTATAAATTCGCAAATTTGGTATCTGGCAAATTATGTTTCCAATAATTGAATTGTTTTGTTGGGAAAACTTCCCCTGCAAACCACACCAATTTCAACATTGGTAAATCTATTTGAGAAAGCAAATCTAAATTTGCGATATTAACCATAATCGTCGGTACCCAAAAAATAAAAGAGACTTCTTTTTCTTGCAGTATTTTCAAAATAGATACAGGGAATGCCGAAAGATGCTCCGGAATTATAACAATTGTACTTCCTTTTGACATTAGAAGGCAGAGTTCGTAGCTATAAATATCAAAAACTAAAGGAGATAACGAACCTATAATTTCATTATCAGAAAAATTAAAGACTTCCTGTGATCGTGCAATAAAATCAAAAAAGCTTCTGTGATTTAAAACAACCCCCTTGGGAGTACCTGTGGAACCTGATGTATTGATGATACAGTAGGGATCTGTATCAATCAGTTTTGATATTCTGTTTAGAATAAAATTTGAATCAAAATCAACAGAAAAATCAACTTCATCAACATTAACTATTGTGATATTATGTAAAGCAACATCGTTTATAGCAGTAAGGTATTTTGTATTGGTAATAAATGTAACCGGCTGTACTAATTCAATAATATTCTTAATCCGTTCAACTGGAGTTTTAATATCTAAATTCATATAGATATTACCACTATAAGTAATTGCCAAATCTGAATAAATTGATTCGATTGATTTAGGCAAATAAACTGCAATAGGTTTGTTAATTGTTTTATTACTTTTAATTAAACAATTGGCTAAACATTTAGCAGATTTCCCCAATTCTTGAAACGTAATGCTTGCAGCTTTATCAGAAACAGCAATCTTAGCCGGAAACTTAAGAATTATCTCTTCAAAATATTCTAATAGGTTGATTTTCATATGCAATTAAATACCGTTTAATGTTAATCCGCCATCAATCAATAAGGCCGATCCTGTTACCCATTTAGACGCATCTGATAATAAGTAAATGGTTCCGAACGCAATATCGTCTGGATTCCCAAATCTACCGAGCGGATATTGCTTTTTTCTCCTTTCAAATATCTCATCTTCTGAAAACATTGTTTTTGCTTCATTTAAGATATTCGTAGGCACCAATCCAGGAGTAATCGAATTTACTCTGATATTTTTGGGAGCCAGATCCAATGCTATACCCTTAACAAAACCGTTTAAAGCACCTTTTGTTGCAGAATAAAGAGACTCACCTACAGATGACATATATACTCCCGAAACGGCTGAAATAAAAACAATGGAACCGCCACGTTTAATCCTCTTCTTCTTAACCAATAATGAAGTTAAAACGATTGGAGCAAAAGTATTAATATTGAAAATTTCCTCAACATTCGCTTTATTGATAAATTGAATAAGAGTTAATTTAGCGATGCCAGCACAGTTTACCAAGCCGTCTAATGGTGGACATTGCTCAACCAATGAATTGATCTCGTCCAAATTGGCAAGATCGGCTATAATTTTTTGATGGCTGTCACCCTCCAACATTTCATAAGTTTGCCGAAGGCGATCTGAGTTCCTGGCTGTAATAATAACGGTTGCTCCCATTTTGGAAGATTCTACGGCTATTGATTGCCCAAGACCAGAAGATGCTCCTGTTACTAATATCGTTTTGCCTTTTAATGAAAAGGGATTATACATTCTCGATTTATTTTGTTGATGCTACAAAAGAAAATAATTCTTCAATTGTTGAACAAGCTCTTAAATCTGCACCTGTTATAGTCTTTTCATAATCTTCATCAATCATTGATATTATGGATAATGCGGTTAACGAATTCCATTCATCAAACTCTTTATAAACAGCTTTAGGCGTAAATAAGTCCATAGGGGTTTCGTCAAATTGTGCTGCAAAATTCTTGATAAAATCAGTTAATTCCATAATTGTTTATTTTAATTATTAATTGAATAATCTTTAACTTTTCCCTCGTAAAAAGGTATATGTAATAATGAAGAGATATTCTTATCAGGGGACATACGCTTAACTATTTTTTGCAAAGTATCATCAGTACCGACTTCATAAAAATCAGTTATACCCATGTCAACCATATTATTCACCATATCCGTCCATAGAACGGGATGAGTTATATGTTCAATTAGATTTTGTCTAATTTCTACAGGATTTGTATGAGCCTGAGCATCTACACATTGAAAAACTGGACATATTGGTTCGTGAAATTCTGTAGCTGTAATTATTTTACCTAATTCTACTCTTGCTTCTTCCATGTAAGGAGAATGAAATGACCCACCAATAGCTAATTGAATCGCTTTTTTAGCACCTTCCGCTCTAAAGGTTTTACACGCTATCCGGATACCTTTTTTTGAACCGGTAATAACGACTTGTCCAGGGCCATTATAGTTAGCAAAATAAATAGGTTCACCTGATTCTTCAGAGATTTCCTGTAACCTTTTTTGAATGTATTTATCAGGAAATCCTATGACGGCAGCCATTGCCGTTTCAAATTTTTCACAAACTTTTTGCGCTATCAATGCACGATTTAATACCAAATTCAGACCGTCTTCAAAAGAGATGGTCTTATTAACAACCAATGCGGCAAATTCTCCCAGCGAATGACCTGCTACACAATCTGCGACAACATCTTTTTGTATGGATGCCAGCACTACTTCATAAAGAAATACTGCAGGTTGGGTATTCTTAGTTTCCATTAATTCAATTTCGTTGCCATTAAACATAACATCAGTAATCCGACGTCCCAAATAGGCATTTGCTCTTTCAAATAAATCTTTGGCTTCAGAGAATCTATCATATAAATCTTTTCCCATTCCTTCTTTTTGGCAACCTTGTCCCGGAAATATGAAAGCCTTCATACTAGCGATTTTTAGAATAACGATTACAACGTTTTATGATAGATGCAATCTTATATCCATCTTGTTCTGCTATTTTGTCATAGTCTTTCCTTAATAGAGAATATAAGTCCATATCCTGATATGCTCCATGTTTGTATATAGCCTCTCTCATCGTTCCTTCTTTTTGAAAGCCAAATGCTGATAATGAGTACGGTGCAAGAAAATGACTGGGGAGACAAGAAGCTGTTATTCTATTAATATTTAATTGGTTAAAAGCATAATCCAGCAATATCTTTAACGCTTCAAATAAAGCAAAACCGTCTTGACAATCCTTTTCACCAATGACAGTACCTCCGGCATCAGCAGTTTTGTTCAAGTGATCAATATTATTCAAAGAAATATAACCAATCATTCTTTTAGAATCATCATTAAGACAAATGGCCAAATAAAGATCTATGGAGTTATGCATCATTTTATCTTTAACCCACTCTTTTTCCATTTCAGATGAAACGTACTTTATCAACCCACCTGTAGATTTTTGAATGGACGGATCATTACGCCATTTGTTGATTAATAAATAATCATCAGGCTCAAATGCACGTAAAAAAATACTATATTTTTCCATTAATCTTTAATTATCAAGTTTATAATATTTTTCATCTCTTCAATGCTATATCTCTGATCAATTGGCAAAGAAACAACATTTTGCGCTAATTGAAAATCAAAATCTACGTCTTCACACCATTCCAATACATTTGGCCAATAAGTTGCCACATAAATCTTATTATCAATAAGTCTTTTTTTAATTTCTTTTCCATTTGCTACTAAGTATGGATAGACTATTGGGCAAAAATAGTCATTAAGATGGATTCCTAAACGGTTTGTTTTTGATAAATAAGAATCTAAAAAAATAAAATTCTCAATTCGTTTTAGTTTCACTTGATCATAATCAATAGAACATAAAATTGCATCTGTTAATTTTGACATTTTTTTGATCGGGTTGTTGATCAATTTGTCCTCGTTTATATGGAAATCCTCAAATCCCTCTTCTGGAGAACAATCAATTCTTTTTAACAAATGTGCCATCCTTTCATAGGACTTATCATATTCAAAATGACCATCTATAATATCTGTATAAAGATACGCTCCGTCCGGCACTCCAAAAAACTTTCGGGCAGAATAAAAAGTATCAATACCTAACAATGGCTCTGCATAAAATGCCTGGGCATTATCCACAATTAACTGTTTACCATATATTTTAGCCAATTGTTCAACATCATTTTGTTTTAAACCCCAATAATTTATATATAGAAATGCTTCAGCAGCATTTAGTTTATATGCTTTTGTTGGTTTTAATTGCTTATCAATATGGTAAAATTCATAATCAATATGAAGCTTCTTGATAGGTTCAAGCATAACTTCGCATGTGAAATATGGAATATAAACTTTTGTATATTGTTTTGTCCGTAGAATATATTCAAAACAATTTCTTGCTGAATTAAATTTTATAGCCTTTTCGTGAAAATGCTTTCCATTAAGAAGCTCTAAACCAAAATATCCACCTATTACATCCATTAGACTAAAGTATAATTATCCAACAAAACATTTACTTCATCCACCGAATTGAACATCATCACATCAATAATTGATAGTGCCGGAATGAAATCATTCTTAAATTGTTTGTAAGTTGACAGGGTGCTTTTTAAAAATTTCAAATCTATTGATTCGCTTTTAAACGTATCTTTGTTATAAAGTGCCTGACCCCCAATTGCATTCAAATAAGTATCGGTATTCAACAATTTACAAATATTTATTACTTTGTCTTGTCCTTTTAATTCATTGTTTTTGTCCAGTCCTGACGAATAAATTATTTCTGTATCGATATTCAGATATCGACAAACTTCCAAAATACTATTTCCGATAAATTTTGCAAGATTCATATCTTCATATTGAAATATTTTACAAATAATCGGATAAACAGATTCAAAATAAGGAGCTTTCCTATATGAATTTTCTATCGTTTTTAGAAGTTTAGTCTGATTTCGATAAATTGATATTTCATTTATTAATTTATTGGAACTGGCTCCTTCTAATATCAAATTGAACATGAATACATTGCCATTCACAATAATGTTGTTTCTATTAATCCATCCACCTTTGATAAACTGAACATCATCATACACAACATATTTATCAACAACTCTTATCATCTGCCAATAACCAATATATGGCATAAAATAAGGCTGCATTATACCCAATTTCATATGATAATATTTTTTTTGTTTAAGGTCATATGGAACTCGCATGTCAGATTGTTGTCCCTTCGGAACAAAAGTTTTGCGTGACTCGGCATAGTCGAAGTAAACTTCGCCTCTGCTCTCGCTACTTAAAACTTTCATAAACTTGAACGTTTTTACAAACATGCTCGTTTCATAGTGCAATCAAATAATAGTATTTACTATCCGTTTTAGATCATCCCTACTCAATTCATGATGCATTGGCAAACAAATCACCCTGTTTGCAACGGTATTTGCCACCGGCAAATTTTCTGGTTTTGCCGATTCTAACCCTCTGTAAGTAGAAAACGTACTTATCAACGGATAAAAATACCTTCGACCAAATATGTTTGCCTCCTTCATCTTCTGGTACAAAATATCTCGGCTCATTACATATTGCTTTTCATCCACAAAAATCGGGAAATAAGAATAATTGTGACGAACGCCAGGCATATCCTCAAGAAATGTTATACCCGGTACATCTTTAAGATTTTCCCGATAATAGACTGCCACATCACCTCTTCTTTTTATAGCATCGTCCACATATTTGAGGCTTAATAAACCATAAGCAGCCCTTATTTCATCCATCTTAGCATTAATACCCGGAGCCACAACTGTTGTTTCTCCAGCAAATCCAAAGTTTTTCAGATAATCAATGCGCTGTTTCGTTTTTTCATCATGGCAAATAATCGCTCCTCCTTCAATGGTAGAGTAGGTTTTTGTGGCATGGAAACTTAAAATACTTAAATCACCCTTATTTAAAATAGAAATTCCGTTTTGTTTCACTCCAAAAGCATGGGCTGCATCATAAATGACACGTAATCCATATTTATCTGCTATCGCCTGGATTTCTTCCGTGTTACAAGGATTTCCATATACATGCACCGGCATTATCGCTGTCGTTCTTGGAGTAATAGCCACCTCAATCTTTTCCGGGTCCAAATTAAAGGTATTTGGTTCTACATCTACAAAAACTGGCTTAATTCCATTCCACCATAAAGAGTGAGTGGTGGCAACAAAACTATAAGGCGATGTGATTACTTCCCCAGTAATACGAAGCTCTTGCAAAGCTGAAATCAATGCCAATGTCCCATTTGTAAACAAACTCAGATATTTTACGTCCAAATATTCACATAAGGCTTTCTCTAATTTTTTATGATAATATCCATTATTCGTCAACCATTTACGTTTCCAAATATCTTCAAGATAAGGAGTAAATTCTTCCAATGGTGGAATTAATGGAGATGTTACTGTGATTTGTTTTAATTTATCCATAAATCCTATTATTTTCTTTTTAATACCGAAAACACTATTTCTTTCAACTCCAGATATTCCGGTAATTTAAGATTTTCGTAGATAACAAAAGCCATTATAATACCTAAAAAGCATTGCAAAGGTAATGTAATCCAAATTGAAAAATCAAAAAGTGCTATTCCCCACATAGTCGTAGCGACTATCAATGATATTATGAACGCAGGAAGTATATCTTTAATTTGGGCCCATGTGGAATAATTGATCAAACGGGATGAGTAATAACTATTCAATAAAAAAGCAAAAAAAGAAGTGAAAACACTTCCCCACAACATAAACTCAATACCATAAAAAATTCCCAAACAAATCGGAGCTATCGCAATTATTTTTTTTATGATTTCCAATTTAAGGAATAAATCTGAACGTCCTTTAACCTGTAGTATATTCAGATTGATGGCATGTAAAGGATAAAGCATTTCGGCAAAACAAACTATCTGTAAGAAAACCACAGCCGGTAACCATTTTTCACCTATCAAAATCAGAATCAATGGCTTTGCGACTGCGGCCAAACCCAGCATCAAAGCAAATGTAATCAACATCGTGATTTTAATGATTCTCCGGTAAGCCTGTTCCAAGCGATCTTGTTCATTCTGAATACTGCTTAACACAGGGAAACTGACACGTTGGACCACCCCTGTTAGATTACTCGCAAAAATGGTACTGAATTGTTCAGCACGGGTATATTGTCCCAATTGAGCAGCTGTATAAAATTTACCGATAATCAAATAGTATATGTTTTTATAAACCGTATCTATCAACCCTGATAGCATTAATTTTGATCCAAATCCAAAAAGTTCCTTAAAACTCTTTATGGAAAATCCCCTGATAGGACGCCACGTGCTAAAAGCCCATAGAAAAATCGTATTTAACAATTGTCTGGAAATCTGTTGCCCGACCAAACTCCATACTCCCAAGCCTCCTATGGCCATACCTATACCAATAATGCCACTTACTATGGAAGCGATAAGTGAGATTTTGGTCTGAGTCTTAAAATTAACATCTTTTACTAATAATGTCCTTTGAACAATAGCAAAAGCGTTAATAATCAGAATGCTACCCATTACCCGAGTAACAGGAATTAAGACTGGTTCCTTAAAAAAACGGCTAATGACAGGCGCACAAAAAAACAGAATCAAAAAAAAGACGACCCCAAAAAGCAAATTAAAATAAAAAGCAGTGTTATAATCAACTTCTTTTACATCTATCTTTCTAATCAAGGCATTTGAAAAACCACTATCAACTATAGAATTGGAAATAGCAATAAAAACCGTTATCATTCCCAAAATTCCAAACTCAGACGGAGAAAGTAATCTGGCAAGGACTAACCCAACCAAAAAAGTGATCCCAGAACTGGCAATGTTGTCAACAGCACTCCATCCTATACCATGAATGGCTTTAATTCTTATACTTTCACCCATTTTTCAATTTAATGTTTCCTTTGCAATCAACAATAACTTTAAAGCATATTATTTATTCTTCATGTTATTTTTGATAGCAAGTGCAGCCAATAAGTATATCACAATCAACATACCGCCAATCAAGCCACCCAAAACCATACCTTTTGCTTTACCCAAACGATATTTTTCCAGAGGAAATCTCGGGGTATCTATTATTTGAACCAATGGTGTTTGTCTAGCCAAATCCAGTTTAAGGGTTTCAAGATTTTTTAATACCTCAGCATATACAGCAGCATAAAGTTGAGCGTTATGTTCCTGTTTAATTTTAGGTACAGCAGCTATTTGAATAGCAGCATTAAGATTGATTTGTGAAATGGCTGCACTCTTGTAAAGAGATGATTCATACAAATGTTTAATTGAATCAGCTGTCGCCTGCATCATTTCAACATTGGCTTTGGTTTGAGAAGTTCGGGTTTCTGTATAAAATTGATATGTTTCAGCCATAAGTTTCTCAACAAAAAGCTTTGAGAAAATTTCATCTCCGCTTGTAAAATCCACATTGACGACTCCAATTTTCTTATCTTTCCTGACTACCGATAAAGAACCGGAATTAGCAATGCCATAGTAAATTGTATAAAGTACACTATCTTGTGCCCTGGTAAAATCCTCTCGTTTCTGACCAACAGGAAAAGATAACGTATTAAATTCTTCTTTACCATCTTTCCAAGCGTTACGCAATCCATTAAAGTCGATATAGACCTCCACCAAATTTTTTTTCTTCCCTTTATAATCTACAGGAGTAAGTAAGGTCTTCTCTATTGCATAACGAGACTGAATGATTTCCAGTAAATTATCTCCACTGAAAGCATCTTCGCTCACTCCAAAATTTCCAAGTCCAAAAGAAGAAGCCAAAACAGCAAGACCAGACCCACTACCGGAATTATCTATTAAGGCAAACGAAAGATGTGCTTTGTATTCAGTCGGCGTCAATAAAGATGCTACCAAGCCTATACCACCACCTCCCAATCCGAAAACAAGTATGATTTTCCATTTACTAAGAAGGTATTTCCATAGTACCTTCATCTCTTCCAAAAATTCCAGCAATGTGATACGTTCATCCATGGCTGGTTTATTCTTTATTTCTTTATCGTTCATTGTATGTTTATCTAAATACAGAAATAATTAATGTTGCAACAGTTGCAATAGAGCCCAAAATTGATACAGTCTCAGCAGTCGACATCTTGTTTTTAAGTTCAGTCGGCTTTTCAGGAACCACAATGTGAGACCCTGGTCTTATCGGCGGATAGTGTTTAATGCCGAGGAAGCTTGAAGTACATCTTGCCGTTCCATTGGCATAGAGCACAAAAGTTCTGCTTCTTTGAGCACGATTCGAAAATCCACCGGCACTGCTTACATAATCTCTAAGTGACAAACCTTTTTCGTAACCCACATAAGTTGGGAACAACACTTCACCCAACACGCGTACAGTCTGTAATTCACGAGGTACATAGATGACATCACTTTCTTCCAGATAAAGATCTTGACTGCTAAACGGATGCTTCATGATTTCCTTCAGATTTATGCCAACAATTCCTTCAGAATCTAGTATTTGATCAACTGATTTTGTGCCGGAAAGCTTTTCCTTGACATCATCAATATCACCAGATCCTGTTTCTTTGAGCAAATTCACATCAATTTCCTTCGATGATTTTGACTCCAACTGACGTTTGGCATTATCGACCATCTTTTGTTTAAGAATATTTTCTACGCCACTTGTTTTCTCATAACGAATCAAATATGCACCTAAAGGATAAGCATAATTTGTGAATCCACCGGCACGTCTCACCAGATCAGAGATCCTTTCCGTCTTGTTAATAATATTATATTTACCCGGTTGTAAAACTTCTCCATCGATACGAACCATACGAACGTCTTCATATCCGGGAATGGTACGTACGATTACCTGATCACCATTCTGAAGCAGGAAATCACCCTCACCATCTTTAAAATTCAAATTTTTATCAAGCTTGAATTTTTTCACAATTGTTTTGACATCAGTATCCAACAACATCTGAGGATCCTTGATGATGCGGATCAATTCCACAGAATCGGTCGATGCCATCTCCTTAAAACCTTTTGCTTTAAAAATCAAATCTTTGATGGTAATATTTTCTATCAATTTATATGTTCCAGGTCTTTTTACCGCACCCCAGATAGACACCATTTCTTTTTCACGGAAGTCAAACAAATTACTAATCCTTACAGAATCGTCTTTTTGCAACAAAATATCAGGAGAGATGCCATATAACACTTCCCCAAGATTAAAACTGAGAATCTCAGGAATCTGATTCTCTTTCTTACGAATAATAATAGCCATGTTCAAATAAGCATCTTCTTTGACACCATCCGCTTTGGCAATAAGTTGTTTGACAGTCAGTCCCGGTTCAAGAGCATAAGCCCCGGGACGATAAACTGACCCGGTGATATCAACACGGTTATCGAATTTTTCATAGGTAGTTGTAACCGTATAGACATCTCCAGAGGCTATTTCAAAGGATTCAATTTCGCTTTCTCTTACGTCTACGACTGTCTTCTCACGATTTGTAAGTCTGAAAACCGTGATATTAGCCTTGTGGGCATTTTCTGTAAATCCACCTGCAAAACGGATAAGATCTTTCAGATTTTCTCCTTTTAATGCCTCAAAAATAGCGACATGTTTAACAGCTCCTTTGATAGTCACTCTGTTTTGATACGGCTCAATCTTAATGACATCTTCATCCTGCAAAGAAATGTTGCCGTTCACCATCCCATCTATCAGAAAACGGTACATATCAATGTTTGCAATGACTTTACCATGCCTGATT
>Ga0172381_10002100_pt1 | contig 22607 bp, 26 predicted proteins | sample Leawel6488metaG_FD_119754 | JGI IMG/M metagenome (GOLD analysis project Ga0172381, IMG submission 119754) | Leachate microbial communities from a municipal landfill in Southern Ontario, Canada - Leachate well 64-88 metaG | ecosystem: Engineered > Solid waste > Landfill > Unclassified | place...
CCCATGGTCGGCGCGCACGCCAGCATCCTCAACTCTATCATACAGAATAAATACCTGGTCAGGGCCGGAATGGCCGTGAACCTCATCCTGCTGCTGGTGCTTTGCCTGCCGATAGCTTTTTTCGCGCACAGGGGCAGGCCGCTCTCAGGGCTCGCATTCTTCGTCTCTGCCGTTGTAGCATTTATATTTTCCGGATTCCTGCTGTTCATATTTTTCGGCCTGTGGATAGACATGTTCTACCCGGTCGCGCTGGCGATAGCCGTCTATCTCGGGACCACCGTATATAAATACCTGGTCGAGCGCAGGAACAGGCTTTTGCTGGATAAGGAGCTGTCGATCGCAAAGAAGATACAGATGGACTTCCTGCCGCAGTCGGTGCCGCAGTTCAAGGATATGGAGGTCGCGACTTCAATAGATACTGCCAAGGCGGTCGGTGGCGACCTTTATGATTTTGCGGATTTCGTGAATATCAAGCCCGTGGCGCAAAAGAAACTCGGAATAATGATAGGCGACGTTTCCGGGAAGGGGGTGCCAGCCGCGCTCTTCATGGCCAGGGCGATAGCGGATTTCAGGCATTATTCCGGAGACAACACGAAGCCCTCGGAAGTGCTGGATGAGTTGAATAAGCAGATAACCCTCAACTATAAGGCCGGGCTGTTCATAACGATGTTCTATATGATATTCGACGGCCCCGGCAGGGAGCTCGTCTTCTCGAACGCGGGGCATCTTCCCGCGATAAAATTAAAGGCGTCGGGAGGCATAGACCTGCTCAAGACGGAGGGCATGCCGCTCGGGCTCATCGAGACGGAGACATATGCCGATGACAGCGTAAAGCTCGCGCCCGGCGATTCGATAATACTTTATACGGACGGCATCACCGAAGCCAGGAATAACCTTAAAGAGGAGTTCGGGGAGGAACGCCTTAAGGAAATCGTACTAAAGAACCACTACGCTTCACCGCTGCCTATGATAAACGCGATCAAGGGCGAACTCGCGAAGTTCGTCGGGAATGAGCCCCAGCATGATGATTGCACGCTGATAGTCCTAAAGGTAAAAGATTGAAAGTCTTCCTGTCGGTGTCGCTTATTATTGCCGCCGGATTTGCGGTGTACGCCAATTCCATCGGCGGGAAGTTCCTGTGGGATGACGAGCTGCTCATCAGCGGCAATCCCGCCATAAAAAGCTGGTCAAATGTCCCGGATGTCCTCAAGGGCAGGCAGGCGGGCGCGCAGGGCATGGTCATATACATGTATCGGCCCGTACAGTTCCTAAGCTATATGGCCGACCATTCATTATGGGGACTTGACGCGCGCGGTTATCATGTAACGGGCATCATGATCCACATTCTCGTCGCGCTGGGCATATACTGGTTCGCGTACCTTATCTCAAAAAACCCGCTGACGGCTTTCCTTGCGGGCCTGTTGTTCGCCGTAAATCCCCTCAATACGGAGGCGGTCTCATATATCTCAGGGCGCGCCGACCCGCTGTCGGCGCTCTTTATATTCCTCGGGATGGTCTTTTATGTGAGATCCGAGGAGGCAGGGAAGAAGGGCTATTATTACCTGATGCTGTTATGCTGGGTATCGGCCGTATTATCCCGCGAAAGCAGCCTCATATTCCCGCTGCTGCTGCTTGCCTACCACGTATCCTTCGGGAAAAAAGCGGACTGGAGATACCTGTCGCCTTTGTTCATCGGGGTCCTGCTGTACGCGATCGTTATCCCAAACGGGCGTAATATCTATATGAGCTGCCCGACCTCGATAGCCGAGAGACTACCGGGATTTTTCGCTTCAATAACCGGCTACATGAGGCTCCTGATAGCCCCCGCGGGGCTGCATATGGAATACGGGAACAGGCTTTTTGCCTGGTCAGATCCGGCGGTCATCTTTGGGATAGCCGTATCGGTATCGTTGACGGCGTTCGCCCTGGTCCGCAGGGGAGCCCCCGGCGGCAGGGACGGCATCTTCTGTTTCTCGGTGTTATGGTTCTTCGCGGCGCTTCTGCCTTATTCAAACGTGCTTCCTATGAACGCGTATATGGCCGAGCACTGGTTATACCTGCCGTTATTCGGGTTCGTCCTTATAACGGCGAAGTGCTTTAGCGCCCTGATAAGTGGGAGGTTCCGGCGCCTGTCCATAGCAGCGGCCGCATGCGTCGTCCTGGCTATTTCCGCGATGACCGTAGCCCAGAATCGGTACTGGGAGGATCCCATAAGGTTCTACGAGACGACGATCCGTTATTCACCCGGCAGCCACAGGCTTTTTTATAACCTGGGGATACAATACAGGAACTCCTCGAGGCTCCGCGATGCCATCGATTGCTACAGCAAGGCTATAGGACTGAGCCCGGATAACCCTTCCTACTATAATAACCGCGCCAACGCGTATGCGCAGGAAGGCGAATTCGAGAAGGCGATAGCAGATTATACCAAAGCGATCGAGCTCGATCCCGCGCATATCAACGCTTACCTTAACAGGGCGACGGCTTACAGGGAGTCTAACCAGCCTGAAAAGGCCGCTAAAGACCTCGAAAAAGCCGAAAGCCTTTCCCGCCCCAAAAAATAATTGAAAGAAAATTAAGCCGCTTTACGTCTATTCCTTAAGCCGCATGGTGCGGCCCAAGAAAGGAGGGGCATTCATATGCTCAGTTTCAGCGTGAAGAGGTTGTACAGGTTCGACGGCGATGGCCCGCTAAAGGCGATAGCGGACGTATCGATCGGGGAAGAGTTCATGGTAAAAGGTTTCCGCGTCGTAGAGGGTAAGAAAGGCATATTCGTTTCGGGGCCGCAGCAGCCGGGTAACGACGGAAAATGGTACCCGACCGCTTATCCGATGAACGAAGAGGTCAAAAAAGAGCTGGATAAGATGATACTGGAAGCGTTCGGCGAGCCGGAAGGCCGTGCGGAATAAGGAACTAGGGGACCTCGGCGAGGACCTTGCCGCGAGATATCTTTCCGCGCACGGATACAATATCCTTGCGCGGAAGTTCAGGTGCAGGTCCGGTGAGATAGATATCATCGCGCTCGATAAGGATGTATTGGTTTTCGTCGAGGTCCGTTCCCGGTCGGACGAAGAGCACGGCATGCCATATGAGACGATAAACAGGGAGAAGAGGAGGCATATACGGCGTGTCGCGCTGGTCTATCAGGCGAGGCACGGACTGCTAGACCGGGATTCAAGGTTCGATTGTGTTTCTGTGGTGTTTGTCGACGAGGATAACGTAAAGAGCATAGAACTGATAAAGGACGCATTCTGGAGCTGAAGATGCTTGCAAAAATCGAGAGCAGGAGCGTATTGGGGATCGAGTCGAGGAAAGTGGACGTGGAAGTGGACATCGCGGGAGGGCTGCCATCGTTCACGATAGTGGGCCTTGCCGACACCGCCGTAAAGGAGAGCAGGGACAGGGTAATATCGGCGTTAAAGAATTCCGGCTTCAAATTCCCGCCGAAGAGGATAACCATCAACCTGGCGCCCGCCGATATCAGGAAAGAGGGCGCGAGCTACGACCTCGCGATAGCGCTCGGTATATTGGCGGCGAACGGCGAGCTCGGGCAGGAGCTCGCGGAGGGGATGGTATTTTGCGGGGAGCTTTCCCTTGACGGCAGGCTCAGGCCTATAAGCGGGGTACTGCCGATCGCGATGGGCCTGGCGGACAGCAATATCAGGGGGCTCGTGATACCGCGCGGGAATTCAAGAGAGGCGGGCCTTGTCAGCGGCCTCCGGGTATATGCTGCGGCCTGCCTCAGGGAGACGGTCGAGTTCCTGAGGGGAAATGCCAGGATAGATACGGTAAGCGCCGAAGGCCCCTGCGCCGATGAGGCGCCGCTTGGCACCGATATTGATTTCAGCGATGTCAAAGGGCAGTGGCACGTAAAACGCGGGCTTGAGGTCGCGGCGGCCGGGGGACACAACGTACTTACAATGTGGACGCAATACAACATTTGAGTTCGAGTTAGCGGCTACCTTGCCCTAAATTTTGCCCCACATTAGCCAGAGGGATTACGCTTGAAAAGGGATAGCGTGAGTGGTAGACTCAGCCCAAGGTAGTTAAAGCCCATAAAAAACGAATTCGTATATTATATGTTAGAGGTAGATAATAAAGCATGTGCGACTCAAGAAAAACTATGAAACCGATTAAAATGGTTAATATAATTCTTTCCAAAGATGAAATAGATAAAATGGATAAAAAGGAAAAGAAGCGTTTTATCATGTTTACTTGTATGATTAGAGATTTAAATCTTCTTCAAAAATGTCTCGCTTATGTTAGCAATGAAAAACCAAAAGAAGAGCCATTTGTCTCGGCAAACACAACAATCAGCTTCTTCTTCTTGAAAACATTATTGAGCAAAATTCACGAAATGTGGTTTTTTGTAGAAGAAAATAAGGTTTTGGAAGATTATCAAAGATACTCTCAAGGACTAAAGGAAAGTATTGACGCTATTAAAAATTTCTTTTCTGATAAAAAGATCAAGAATATGTTCTCATTTATAAGAAACAAATTTGGATTTCATTATGAATACTGGAATGATGTCGATGACTTAATTGATGAGGCGATTAAGCCTTTTCCGCATTTTCAAGCATGGCTTTCTTCAGAAGACTCAACCAATGAAATATTTACTTCCTCAAACGGAGTTATTTTAAAAGTCATCTTTACTGAAATGAATAAAGAAGGCTTCTTAGGGGATGATAAGCAGAATATGAATACACTGTTTGATTTAGCTTTAGAAGGTGCCCGGCTTTTCCAAGAATTTAGTAAACGTTATCTAGTGGAGGCTTTTTCAATTACATGGGAACAAAAGGAAGAAATTGAAATAAAAGTTCCAATAATATCGGAGGTTGAATTACCGTTAATCGTTACAAGATAAACCTCTAACATTTCACTCCAGCGGACTGTTCCAGCTGTCCGTGGGCAGCTGAGTTCAAGCGCTTGTCAATAAAAGAAGGAGAAAGCTAAATGGCAAATTTATTGTGGAAAAATGGAAAGAAAACCAAGGCACTTCTCGCCAAGCCCTTTGCAACCGAAGAAGAGTTTGAAAACTTCATTCTAGATACCAAAGAGGTTCTTCAAGATGTCATACAGTTAAAACATCAAGTCAGAGGTGGCGGCAAGAAAGGCATTGCGGACATCGTGGGTGTAGATAGTGACGGCAGTGTCTGCATTATCGAAATGAAGAATACGGCCGTGGATGCCTCGATTATTCCACAAGTCTTAGAATATGCATTCTGGGCGCAGAACAATCCCGACTCCATCAAAACCCTTTGGCTTGAGCGCGGAGACAAGACTGACGATATCGAGATTCCGTGGGATAACCTGCAGGTGCGGATAATCATAATTGCACCTGAGATTCGTCGTTCAACTATGGATATTGTCAGCAAGATTTCTTATCCGGTCGACTTGATTGAGATAAAGAGATGGACGGAGGGAAGCGATCACTTCCTGCTGGTAAACAAGATTGAGGAAGAACCTGGAAAGGCCCGTGTATCACCTGTGTCTGGTAAGGGAACCTACGACGAGACATTCTACAAGAGTCAGTATAACAATCACAGCGTCACACAATTCCTGCAATATGCAGCCGAGCTCCAGAAATTCGTCACTAAAAAGAATTGGCCTCTGCAGATTAAATTCAACAAGCACTACTGCGGTTTCAAGGCTGGATTCTTTAATGCGTTCGGAATAAAATGGATTGGTTCAAAATCTTTTGCCTTCTTCTTCAAGCTGTCAAACGCCGATGCTAGAAGAACAAAGATTCCGATGTTGCGCTATGAGGAGCAATGGGGTGAGGCTATATACAAGATCGAGCCCGGCAAGACAAAACTCGCCACTTTCGTTCCTCTTTTTGAAATGGCATACAAGCGCAGAGCAGGCGAATGAAAAAATGCCGAATAATCGGGTGGAGCGAACTTTGAACCCGCGTCGTGTTCATAAATCTCTTACCCGTGCGTTCCTGCCTAAATTACTCTAAAGCCACCGCTATTGACCCACATTAAGCCTATTGAATAAAGGTTCCGGCAGGGTTATAATCAGTCTATTCCCGACTATTACTCATGTCTCATATAGAGAAAATATCCATGCTAAAGCACACGGTTGTTAGTTTATTTTCAGGATGTGGCGGGCTTGATTTTGGTTTTCATCAGGCCGGTTTTGACCTTACGTGGGCTAATGAATTTAGTGCTGACGCCGCGAAGTCTTATTCTAGTCTTTTAGGACATGATGTGATTGTTGATGACATATGGAAAGTCCTTAAATGTGTGCCAGATGGCGACGTGGTCATTGGAGGACCTCCTTGCCAGTCCTTTTCTCTAGTTGGCAAGCGACTAGAGACAGATTCGCGAGGAAAGCTCATTTTTGCATATGAGCAAGTCATCAGGAGAGTTAAACCGCAGGCTTTTATAATGGAGAATGTGCCAGGTTTAATGGCTTCTCGAATCGATGGGCAGCGCTTGCATCTCTATTTAGCGGATCAGTTTACGAAGTTAGGATATAACGTTTCAATACTGAAGTTGATCGCTACTGATTATTTTGTTCCGCAGAAACGACAACGTGTATTCATGGTTGGTCATCGCATAAAAGGAAAATCGTTTGCTCTTATTGATGCTGACGTGTTTGCCAAAATCCTCGGTGAGCCAAGTTTAAAAAAACCAGTTAGTGTCTCGGATGCGCTTGACGATTTGCCCAAACCATTACCCAAAGGTAGCAAGATGTCGGTAGCTTATAAGTCTCCGCCACATTCGGCTTATTCTCGATTGATGCGCCTGGATGGACCGTTGGAGGTTACATTACAGGTAATGCCGACTATGTCAACACTTGATCGGGAGTTTGTTAGGCATATTCCACCTGGCGGAAACTATAATGACATTCCCGATTTTCTATCCACTAAGAGAATATTGTCGTTTAAAAAATCTGGCGGACGAACTACAACATACGGTCGTTTACATCAGGCTGCGCCGGCTTATACGATCAATACATACTTTAATCGGCCAAATGTAGGAGCGAATTATCATCATAAAGAAGAGAGGCTAATTACCGTTCGTGAGGCATTGCGCCTTCAGTCTTTTCCGGATCGATTCACTCCGTATTATTCAAACCAAAGAAGCCTTCACATGCAGATAGGTAATGCCGTTCCGCCTCTCATGGCTAGGGCTGTTGCAGAATCCCTAAAGAGATTGTTCAAATGACAAAATACGAGTTTATTCAAAAAAATGAATTAGGGCAGGTATGGACTCCTAGCGGCGTCGCTTATGAAATGGCGAAAAAAGCGATGGCCGCAAAACCACATGCAAAGCGCGTGCTTGATCCAGCCTGTGGCCCAGCAACATTCTCTATTGCATTGAATAGCATTGGAGTCAAAGGTATTGATCTTGTTTGCTATGATATAGATGAACGTATGGTGAAGCATACGGCTCGGATGAATAGAAAGCTGGGCTTTAAAGGGGAAACAAGGCTGGCTGATTACTTAGCAGATACTGGACTTGAAAGAACTTTTGACGTTGTGATTGTGAATCCCCCATATATTCGTCAAGAAGGCATAAAAAAGTCCAACAAAAAGAATTACCACCAGTATTTGGGTAAGAACTTTAAGGGGGAAATAGACAAGAGGGCAAACTTATTTATCCTGTTTCTATTGAAAGGATTGCTTGATTTGAAGCCTAACGGTGTAATGTGCGCTATTGTCTACGATGCCATTAGTCAAACTGGGTATGGAAAGAGAACGCTTAAACTTGTAGCCTGCCACGCCGACATGTTATCTAGTAAGCAAGTTAAGATGCCTTTTGATGATGTGTTAGTCGACGCTCAAATCCTTCTTTTTCGCAAAAGAAAGTATATGTCGGAAACGAGGGAACCTTCTAAAAAAATAAGTCATGATAAGCTAACACCCCTTGAAAAACTAATTGACACTCGCAGAGGAACTTGTTTCCCAATGCGAAAGTTTTTTCTTGCTAGCTCAAATGACCCGTATTTTAAATTTGCGGCTCCTGTTTTCATTAAACAGCGTAATATTACTGGGCTCATTGTTAAGCCAGATCAAAGAGCTTACCTAGCAAACAAGCCGCTGCAGGCGAAGGTGCTTAAATGGCTACACAAAAGAGCTAATATGAAGCTCCCTTTAGAGAAGATGTCCATACGAGGCATTAAAGGTCCTATTGTATTTAATTATTATATGCGTAAAGCACCTCGTCATTTGTGGAATCCGGACAATATCGCGGTAGCAGACAACTTTTATGTGTCAACCCCTAAAAATAATTTTCCAAGTGAAGTAGCTTGGTTTCTCTTGAATAGCAATGTCTATATATCAAAATTGAGAGCAGCCGCTCGTAACCAGGGCAACGGGTTGTTAAAGCTACAACTATATGAATATAAAAATGCGAGAGTGCCTGATTGGAATCGGCTTCCAAAAAGAAAAATCGCATCTTTATCAAAAATGGCGAAAGATTTGATAAATAACAGAGTTTGCTATGAAGCTGTCAGAGAGCGCGCTGATAAAGTCACAAGGGGGTTATTTAATGCCTAGGCCAACATTACCATCTTACTCATCGTCCGAGAACATGGTGTTTCACCCGGCTTTTAAGGCCGCCGCTGAAGAAGCAATCGCTCGGAAAGGACTTACTGCAAGTATAGAGATTAAGGGGCAATACCCTTCCCCGACTGGACCCGTAGATTTTGTGTTGTTCAACAGCGCGACTCAAAGAGTGTTGTTACCAATAGAAATAAAAAGAACTCAAGGAAGCGTTCGTGGTCCTGGACGACGTCAAGCGCGAGATTATTGGATGAATCTAGGGTGCGCAACGCCATTTTATTGCACATCGAATTTGGAACTAATAGAGCTGTTCAGAGACGATGCCCTTCGTCCAAGAACTTCCGCTCAACGTATAAAACTCTTGAATGCACACGCTGGTCAATTAGGTGTTACGGCAACAAATGACCTCTACGATAAGCTCATTTTATGCATCGAAGAAATACTTGATCTCTTGCTTGGTGTATCAAGTCCGACTTATATGACTGGGCTAGTTCAGTTTCAGACTAATATTGAAAATGTAGTAGGCAACGCGTCAGCTTGGCATAAAATATTCATACCAGCATGTTTTGAATATATTCGAGGAGCGGCATCAATGGGCGGTCAACTTTCTACTCGTATTGCATCTTGGAGAGCAGCAGATTTTTTTCAGAGCAATCCGCAGCGTCTTAATCAGCTTGGTAGCGCTGTTGATTTCGAACATATATTCAAAAACCCAGCACCAGACCCAAGCGATCCGATTGCCTTTGCGCAAGCAGTTTTGAAGGAAGTATACGAAAGCGGGAAGGCGCTTGGCCAAGGAGATGATATTGCAGAGCTTGTTAATGAAGCCTTAGCTCCGGTAGGCCTGGGAATAATCGAAACTGATGTTGAATTAGCTCAACTATTGGCCATTGTAGCAAGAGTTGCGTTAGGTAGAGACCTGGAACCAAATGAAGAAGTGCTTGATCCTGCAGCTGGAAGTGGCCGCATTCTAACAGCCCTGCCTTTAACTGCATTTCCTAGGTTGACTCCTCGCCAAGTTAGAGCAAATGAGAAAGAACAGCTTTTTGCGGAATCTTTAAGTCTTCGTTTGGGGCTTACGTTTGCGTCAGTTATTTCTCCAATGAATTCTCCCGTAGTAACGATTTTACCCATTGAGTCTGTAAATCCAACTGATGTTACAAACGTTCGCCTTGTTGTCATGAACCCTCCTTTTATGTCTGGCGTTCAGGCTGCTAGCTTGAAAGGACCGTTTGTTAGTCGCATTAGGGCTGTTTCGGGCAGAGCATCTCAATTAAATAATGGTCAAATAGCTCTTGAGGCGTTATTCCTTGAGCTTGTATGGCACTTGGTTCAACCAGAAACAATCATTGCTACGGTATTTCCTTTCCAACACCTATCTCGGAGATCAGATGAGGTAGTTGAACTAAGGCGGTTCCTTGTAGATACTTTTGCCTTAACGCATATCGTAATTTATCCGAGCGTAGGTCTTTTTCAAGAAGTTATTAAGCAAACCGTTTTACTTGTTGGAAAAAAAGGAGCGCGCGCCGAAGATGTAAAAGTTGTCGAAGTTCAAAAACGAGTTAGTGATGTCGACTTTTCTGAAATGCTTAATCAAATGCTCGCTGGCAATTTGCAACCAACGCACGGTGTTTTAGTAAAATCCGTGCCGCGAGTTGACCTCGTGTCTAGCGTATCTGATGGATGGAAGGGAGTGTTTGGTTCAGGCGCAGTTAGCCAAGCATTTGTAAGACGTTATATGAACGGTTTTTCGTCGATTGCAAACCTTAGGGCTGCTAATGTTACCAGGGGCTCTGTAGGTAATCACGGGAACACCAAATTAACCGTTTTTAATTCACCCAATCCGCTATATCCCGGTGTTGTGAGTATGATTCCTCCTCTTTGGTTGAGGCCAGTTCTTAACACAACAGAAAACATGCCAAGGAGTCTAACCTCTGTTAGCGCACCACAGATGTCCTTCTTACCGCCACCTTCTGCCTACCAGATAGGAACAGCGAATAATCGAACATTGCGTATGATTGTTCAGCAATATCTATCGGTTTATGTTCCAACGCCGGGAAGTCAAGCACGAAGGATAAAGACAGAGGATGAAATTATAAGCGATCTTCAGGCGGATCAAAAAGATCCTGGTTCTGGCTGGGTATTGATCCAACGGGCTTCGAGAACTAGGGGAGAGGTTGGTTTACTAGAACAAAACAACGTTTTGTTATCCACAAACGTTCCTATGGTTAAACTCCCCACGGATAGGGAAAGAGAATTATTAGCTTCTTGGATTCTTTCGGTTTTCGGACAGATACAACTTGAAATTCTCGGAACATCTCAAGAAGGCATGCGCAAGCTAGAAATATCTTCTATAAAAGGAATACTTTACCCGGACTTTTCCACTATTCCTGCGAGCATTGAAACAGCATTACGTTCCAATCTCATGCCAGAATCATCTTTGTCATTTAGCCAAATTCAACAACGCACTTCTGATCAACTTTGGGCAGAAGTTATTGCTCCGGCAGACTCCACTGTATGCCTGGTCCAAGCATTTGATATATTTCAACAGCTAGTCGAAGAGCGGCAGAACTTTGGGAATTCGTAAGGTAATACTATCATGAGAATTAAAGCAGATTTTTTTAGGAATATGTCACTTAGTAAGGGAGGAATGAATAAAAAGCAGTTAGTGATTCCGTTTCTTATATTACTAATAACCATTTTTACCTTTAGTTTAGTCGCAGCACAGCAGAAAGACCTTACAAAAGACCAAGGCAAGTCCATCTCGGAGTTAGGCGTTGTTTACAAGGGCATGCCTAAGGAATACCTCGAGAATGCCGGTTTTACCGAATATTTGCTTCTAGATCAAAAGAAAGATGGTAATAAGGAAAGGCTTACTTTTTCCGATTGGACAACGCATAAGTCCGGTGATATCATCACCTTTATAATTGAAGATGGCAAGGTAAAGGATTGGGTCAGGGAAGGGAAGGAGAAAACAGGACAGGATATTTAAAAGAGCATTTGCCTACCGTAAAGAAGCTCATGGGCCATTCTGATATTGAAACTACTATGATATATTCTCACCTTGCCGATGAGCACGTGGATAAGGCGGTAGAGAAGTTAGAATTCTAACATAGAGAAGTAGAAATGGGCTTAATATTGGATGATATTTTAAAAAATGCCAAGTGGAAAGGCCAAGATGCTTTTCCATCTAACGAATTATTAGAAAATGAGTGCGAAAAGTGGTTAGTTTATTTAAATAATAAAGGATGGCTTAGCGAATATATGCCGCGTCTTATAAAGATGGATACAAAAAAACGAGACGAAGTATTATCTGAGATAAGCTCTGCTTACTTTCTGGAAGAGATATGCGGAATTCCAGTAAAAGAGGTGGAACAAGAAGGGATAAATAATAAGAGGGGGGATTTTATCGTTTCTGTAGATAGTATGGACGTATTTTGTGAAGTAAAAAGCCCCGGATGGGAGGCTGATATCGTAAAAGAACAAGGCCCAAAATCTGAAAGATTAAAGATGCCCAAGTATATAAATGCAGAAACGCGTAGTGTAGGTAATTCCGATGCGATTAGATATGCGATAGAAGATGCTTATGAAAAACTACCTGAAGATATGCCCAATCTGTTGATAATAAATGATGATCTATGGTTTTCCATACTTGATGAACCTGTCGATGATGGGATGCCCCTGTCTGTTAATAACGCATTGTTTTATAAGCCCCTGCCGCCACCATATTCTGATGAACGTCCACAAGGCTGCTTCATGACAGATCAATACCGAGTATTAAGTGGTGCATTATTTCTAAGGGTAGTAAAGTATGCAACAAAAGATAAGATTATTTATGAAAGTATGCTATTTTTAAATAACAATACTTTGCATCCTTTACCGCAAGGACTTAAAATCAAGTTGGAGGCGAAGAGCAGATAATAGTTGCATAGTATGAAGATGCGAGGAAGAAGCGATGAATAAAAAACAATCAATAGTTGCCTGGTCGATAACCTTAAGCTGCAGCACAGTATTTATATTATTAAGCACTATTGCCCACGCTTCCGTAACCCCTGCAGTTATCTCTCCTGAATCGCCCTCTGAATTTACAGGCGGAAAAGACAACAATAAGGACGGCAAGCCAGATGAGATATATGTAAAAGAGGGCAACATGGAACTCTTAAAAGAAGATACTGATTTTGACGGGAAGTTCAACAAAGTAACCTATTACGAGAATGAGAAGTTAATCAAGATAGAAGAAGATATCGACAAGGATGGACAGTGGGATTATAGGTATTTCTATAAGGATGGAAAACCTGATAGAGTGGAAAAGGCAACAGAGTAAAGAGAGCCCAATATTGTAAGAGGATAATAATAGCTTATGCAAAATCAAAATCCTGTTCATATAGACATACATATTGATGAAATCCCGGGCATATTAGAAGAGTTCATAAGTTTAGCTGGCAGGGATATTATAGTAGGCAGAAAATTGTCTAAAAAACATAAGTTTTATCCTGCCATTGAGTTTTATTTACAAAATAAAGACAAAAATTGGGTTGATTTAGATATTCCCAAATTTGTTACTGATGCTTTGGATGTAATCAGTCATTTTGTTATAGTTTTGAAACCACTATTGGTTGAATATTCTAAATTCATAAAGAGGCCGGTAAAAGAATTGTTAAACGTTAAAGTTATTGAAACTCTCAGTGTTGAAGCCATGATAGCTTCGAACTATGTAAGAAGAGGTTACAGTGTTCAGTGGCCCTCAATATTTAAAAAAGATCCTCCGGATATAGTTATCTACGATTTAGCTAATAGGGTTGCGGTGGATATAGAAGTAAAAATAAAAGATAAAGCAGCATCTGTAGAAACTATGTTTGATTCCTTATCAAAAGGCCTTCAAAGTTTAAAGAAAAGACGTTCGAACAAAAATGAAAGAGCTATCATCGCTGTTCATAATTCAAAGGATTTGCATTGGAGTAAATGGCTAGAGGATCCAGATGTGGCAAAGAGATTACATAGTCGTTTAACGAATGAAGAATATAATATTGTATCTGGTATTATATTTTCCGGAGGAGAACTTATAAAAAGTGAAGGAGATAAAGATCAGGAATATCATACTAAGTATGTAGCTTTTAGGTCAAATGCAGCCACTTATCAGCTGCCTAGAGGATTTTTGATAGGAAGCGGCGTTGTATAAATGTATTTGAATAGTAAAATAGGCACTTTTTGGGCACATGCTGAAAGGTAATATCTAGAACGGATAGCTCTTATGTGTCGAGTTGTGTTTAGGACCTTAATAGTTCAGCAGGCTCAACTTTAAGAGCTTTTGCAATTCTATCAATCGTGTCTATTCTTAAGGCAGGTGGGTTCAGGCCTTCAATTCTTTGGAGATATTTGTAGTCAATATGGGCCAGTTCGGCAAGCCGCTGTTGGGTAAGGCCCTTTTCCTTCCGTAGTTCCTTTATTCTTTTCCCTAATCTCTGTTTAATATTATGGCTCATGCACCGTATTATGCTACGGTTTATTTGATATGGACACCTAACAATAATAAGGTGTATAATTATATAGAGATAAACAAGGGGCTTAAAGATTATGTCAGAACAAAAGAAGGAATCCCCGAAGACCTCAAAAACCTTTTCCTGGGTAGAACAGGTCCGGAAAGGCCATTTAGCGGCGCCGAAGAACGATCCGCAATTCAAACAGGACGCGGACGAAGTATCGAAAAGGCTGGGTTGTAAGAAGTAAGAAGGAGCTCGAAGAAGATGTCAGAAACCTTGGAACAGCACCGCAGCAAATTACCGAAGCTCTCCTCGTTCCTGGAAGAGGGCAACAGGGGGATTCGGGAGAGCTCGAATACCCACAGGTTCGACAAGGACTTCGAGAAAATAGACAAGAAGCTCGGCCTGGACAAGAGGGAGGGCTAGAAAATGGCAAAGGAACTGTTCCCTCCAAGACTGCAGCAAGTTCAACAGGACGCAGAGGACAAGGGCGTAGATCTGTTCAATCCGTCGTTGAGCACGAACGAGTGCTACAACATAATAAAGGCGGCGGCAGCCGAAGCGGAGAAGCCCGAGTCGGCGATTCTGTTGCCCCACGAGAGACCGAAGAAGAAAGCGCTGGCGCAACAGCAGAAGCAGGAGGGTAAACGAATGTCAGAGACCTTAGAGGAACACAGAAGGAAGCTGCCGAAGCTCTCCTCGTTCCTGGAAGAGGGCAACAGGGGGATCCTGAACAGCCCGAAGACGGACAGATTCAAAAAGGACTTCGAGGCGATAGACAAGAAACTCGGCCTGGACAAGAGGGACTAGTCATGGAAAGCCCGCAAGAATATTATCAGAAAAAAGAAGCCCCGTGGGGCACTACTGACGTTATTCGTTTCGTGTGCACCGGGGGTGCCCTTATTGCAATCCCCGTTATCTGGTGGTATGTAGAGTCTGAGACCGCCCAAATTATAGTGGGCGTTCTGTTATATGGATTTGTTGCCTACTGGATTATAAGGAAGTTTCTTAAAACACGCAGTATCCGAGCTACTCTGTTTTCCCCACCGGCCTCAAAGGTAATTATCGTCATAGTGTCGCTTATATCTATCGGTATTTTCTATGTTGCCGTCCTTGCTTTTGTCTCTTGGCTAGCCAAATATCTCAGGACGATATTCTAGGATTTATTCGTTCTCGTTTTCTTCTACGGGAGACAGCCCTCTTATTTTGAACGTCTTTTGATACTATCATAGCTACAAGCTCTTCCCCCCACATTTACAGCAATAAAACCTGCCTTAAGTGTTATAATATCTATGAAAACGTGAGGAAAATATGAAAGAAATATCGACCATCATCCCTGCAGATCTCAATAAGTCCAAAAGAGAATCCACAATCATTCACAGGAAATTAAAAGGCCTATTTCTCAACCCGAAGTTCCAAACTCAAATAGAAAACATCAGAAAGATGTTCAATATTCCTGCCAATGGGATAAAAGACTATCTTGGCGTCACTGATAAAGTATCAAGAGAAATGGAGAGGCGAAATTTAGCTAAGTTTAATAATTTATCTTCCCTTTGGTATAATGACAAAGATTTGAAAGCGTTAAGAATTAGGGTTAAGAGTAAAAAGAGGCTTTATGATGAAGAAATAACACGCTTAAGAAGGCAATTTGATTTACCGATTAGATACCAAGATGTATTAGCACAATGGATAGTTCCTTATAACAAAATTCCGGATATTTATTCACATACATATCCTGCTTTAGTAAAAATATATGAAGATAGAGGCGAGAAGAGGATATTCATAGAAATATTTGGGGATACAAACAAACAAGATATTTTAAAAGCATGGAGCATGGTCAAAAGCAGTAAACTTATAAGCAGACATAAACTAAAAGGATCACAATTATATCGGTATAAGAATTATTATGAGGATATTCTGATTGAAGATGGCAACACTAACTTAGTAGAGAGAATGGTCAACAGAGATATCAGCTATCCCGAAAAATACGCAAGAAGCAAGAGACTTAGGGACTTCAGAATGAAGCATAATTACAGCAAATAGCGATATGCTGTAATATACAAAATACCGGAGATAATCCATAATCTCCTTGTCAGAAGAAAGATCTGGCAAGGAGATTTTGCTTATATGGGTGCTGCTAAATTCATACTAATATACGAATCTGAGCAAACCGAAGACTCCGAATGGAGATTAGAAAGTCTATTTGAATGTCTATTTGATAATGTAAAGGAGACGTGTGAAAATGGAGAAAATCGTAATCAGAGAGGCAACATTCCTGCCACTAAAACCCAATGAGAAGGGGTTAATAGGCATAGCTTCAGTCGTTTATAATAATTCCCTCTGCCTAAATTGTATTTCTGTCTATAGTAGGCTCAATGGAGATCTTAGACTGCTATTTCCGGTAAAAATCCTTCCAAATTCCAAAGAAATCAACGTCTATTACCCTATAAATAATGAAACCTACGAAGTCATTAAAAAGGCAATAGTTGATAAATATAATGAATTAACCTCAAAAATTACAAATAGCTAAGATTCTAAAATGTGACTGAAGTCGTAAGGAGAACGTAAGAATGAACAACAAGAAACAGAAATCACCGCCTTTTGTAATGATAAGACAAGATGTGCTAAAAGACTCCGAATGGCGAAAATTGTCATCTTCAGCAAAAGTTATTTATATCTATTTAAGATCAAAATTTAATTATAGGACACTTAGTGAGGTTTCTTTGGCCTATTCGGAGATCAAAGATATGTTTAGCTCTAAGACTATAAGCAGGGCCTTTAAAGAACTAGTTGAAAAAGGCTGGATTGAGAAAGTCAAGAAAGGAGGATTATATGGTGGAGTCTGCACTTACAAGTTTACCGGTCCATATAAGGATTTCTACTACAAATGGCATACTATATGACAGCAGACCCTGGCATAATATATATCTCTTTAGAAAGGAAAGAACTTTCATGCGTTAGGTTGAGCACAAAGATATATAAATAATAAAGAACCCTTTTCCACAAAACACGAAAAAAGATGAAAGATATGGAGAAAGTAAAGCGGAGATATAGCGAAAGTAAAGTTGACTTTTAAAAGGAGCCTTAACATGAAACTATTAACACCCCTTAAAGCCATAAGGGCCAAGTGCCTCAATTGCTCCTGCTGGCAGCCTAAGGAAGTTAAGTTGTGTCCCCATGAGGGATGCCCTATATTTACTTATCGCTATTGTAAGAACCCAAATAGGAAGGGAATAGGTGGAAAAGGGCCATTTCTAGAAGAAAATGCCCTGCTCAAGTAGTTATTTTTACCAAGATCATTGAATTCGGGTATATAGTGGCGTTAGATAGGCTAAACGTGAGGGAAATAGGCCAAAAGACATTTAGAAAGGATTTAGAAAATAAAGGGCCATAAGTATAGATAAAGTTGGTAAAACAGGGGGGTGTCCAGGTGGAAAGGATAGAAAAGAGATTGGTAAAAATGACCGAGCACCTTAGAAAATCTCCTGATAGGGCATATCAATTCAAGATCTGCATCTGGATAGCTTTGAATAAATCCACAGGGCAGATTATTGACTTACTACGAGATAAGTTCAAAATAGAAATGAGTGAGCAGAATATAGACCAAACATATCGCGCCGGCAAACGTTGGAAGCCCGTAATCAATTACCTTCGCATTCGTTATCTTCGCAACATATCACGCATACCAATAGCCCACAAAGCGCACCGGCTTGCTTTACTTGATGAGGCAGCCAATGAAGCCCTCAGCCTCAGGGTCAAGTCAATCAACGAATTAGGAACCATAATGGAAAAGAAGATAGGAGTTTTGCCTGCTATCATTTCCGAGGCCCGCAGGGAAGTAGAGGGAGAGAAGCCCGGCACTTACATAGACAACCGCGAGCAGATTATTCAACAGTATAACTATAAGGATAAAACTGATGTAGAGCTCGTCAGCGATATCATTACAATGATAACCGCGGAACGTAGGCATACGAAGTAAAATAACAACCTTGACAATTAAATAGGAATAGTATATATTATGTATATACATATGAAAAACAAACTACTCACAATAAGAATAACCGACAAAGAAAGAGCGGACTTAAAAAGCCTAGCTCAAAAAGAAGGCCATAATTCTGTCGCCGGTTTTATTATGTGGCTAATCCGTCAGTATGAGCAAGGTAAATTAAGGAAAACCAAGTGAGAGCAGCTATCTACGCGAGGGTAAGCACAGAGAGGCAAGAAAAGGACCAGACTGTTAATTCTCAGCTTGAGGCTTTGAGAGACTACGCCAGGAAGAATGCCTACCCTATAATTGATGAATATATAGATGAGGGCTATTCCGGTGAGCTGTTAGACAGGCCTGCCTTGGACAAGCTAAGGGATGATGCCAAAAAGAAACTCTTTGATCTAATATTAGTTCACTCCCCGGATAGGCTATCAAGGAAATATATCTATCTTGGCTTAGTGCAGGAAGATCTAAAAAAGAGCGGTGTTAATGTTGTATTCCTAAACAGGCCGGATAGCAAGGATACCCCAGAGGACAACCTTCTAAATGGTGTCCAGGGTGTAATAGCCGAATATGAGAAGGCGAAGATATTGGAGCGGACTCGTAGGGGCAAAATGCACAAAGCAGGCTGCAACATGTTAGTGACCAGCATTGCTCCTTACGGATATACCTACATAGTAGGCAACAGAGCAACAAATGCGGCGGGACATTACGAAGTCCAAGATAAAGAGAGGGAAATCGTAAAGCTAATATTTGATTTATTTGTTAATAAGCGCTTAAGCATAAGGGCAATAGCTAGGGAATTAACAAAGAGAGATATCCCACCGAGACAAGGCAAAAACTGGAGGACAAGCAGCCTCCATAGCATCATAAGAAACGAGACCTATACAGGAGTTACCTACTATAATAAGCATATAAGGGTAGAGGCTAAAACCCGTAAAAATGGGAATAAATATCAAAGAACCAATAAGACTAGCCTAAGATTAAAGCCAATAGACCAATGGAAGCCCATATCCCTGCCAGATAGCCTTAAAATCATAGATAAAAATACTTTTGATCTAGCTCAAAAACAGCTCAAAAGAAACTCCGCACTATCCCCAAGAAATACCAAATACCAGTATCTCTTGAGGGGCTTGGTTAAGTGCGGATCTTGTGATAGTCCTTTTTACGGAACTCCTTGTCATGGAGAACTGTTCTACAGGTGTGGCAATAGACACAGAACTTTTCCTCTGCCAAGAGAATGTAAGGTTTCTATGGTTAAGGCCCAAGACTTAGAAAACGTGGTATGGGCTGCATTTTGTGAGGCGGTTAAGAATCCGCGCTTAATAACTGAGCAGGTTGCCAAGCTGAGGGATAAGGAAATTATAAGCAAGAATAATGTCATAAAGGATATCGAGGATATAGATAAGGATTTAAAAAACACAGAAACAGAGGAAAATCGCCTGTTAGACGCTTACCGGCAAAATGCCATAACTATGGGGCAGTTAAAAGACCAGATGGTCAAGATCCAAGATAGGAAGAAGGAATTGGAACAGGAAAAGCAAATATTGCTTAAAAGGCAAGGGAGCAGCATTTCCTCGATATCAGCAAAAAAGACCATAAATGATTACTGCAAGCAGATAGAGGGGCGTTTAAATGGCCTGCAAAACGACTTTGAGGGTAAGAGATATCTTTTATCGCTTGCCATTAACAGAGTGGTTCTAGATGGTCGAAAAGTAAAAATAAAAGGCATTATACCCACCTATACCCAAGAACAGAACCCTACCTTAGGAGACACTGCGTCCACAATGTGCTCATGATAGGCCCGCCGGGTTCGGGCAAGACGATGCTCGCGCAGAGGCTGATAACGATACTGCCGGCGCTTTCAGCCGGGGAGATGCTCGAGACAACAAAGATACACAGCGTATCGGGGCTGCTGAGCGGCGGCAATCACCTTGTATCGCGCAGGCCTTTCAGGATGCCGCACCACACCGTTTCTTATGCCGGGCTCGTCGGAGGCGGCAGCAGGCTTAAGCCGGGGGAGATAAGCCTTGCCCATAACGGAGTCCTGTTCCTGGACGAGCTTCCGGAATTCAGGAGGGACGCGCTCGAGGCGCTGCGCCAGCCTCTTGAGGGCGGGGAGGTCGTCATATCGAGGGCCGCGTCGAGCCTCAAATATCCGGCAAAATTCATGCTTGTCGCGGCTATGAACCCGTGCCCGTGCGGATATTTCACCGACCCGAAAAAGGAATGCCACTGCACCCCGCCGGTCATCCAACGGTACTTATCAAAGGTATCCGGGCCGCTTCTCGACAGGATAGACATCCATCTCGAAGTGCCCTCCCTTAAGTATAAGGAGCTGTCGGGAAAAAGCAGGGGGGAGAGTTCGGCGGCGATAAGGGAAAGGGTGGATGCCGCGAGGACCGCGCAGAAACAGCGCTACGAAGGCCTTTCGATACACTGCAATGCCCACCTCGGATCAAAAGATACCGAGAGATACTGTTGTATAGATAAGGAGGCGTCCGAGCTGCTTAAGCTGGCGATACTAGAGCTGGGCTTAAGCGCGAGGGGATATGATAAGGTGCTGAAGATCGCGAGGACTATAGCCGATCTTGCCGGATCGGAGACTATTTCCGCGGAGCACATATCGGAAGCGATCAATTACAGGAGCTTAGACAGGGATCTGGGGTTCTGAAGGCCGCGTGCTTCTCGAGAGCCCCAGCATTGCCCGTCTTGCCATGAAGAGCAGGCGCGATAGTATAGAGGAGACGATGATTCCGGCGAGTATCATGGCCGTCAGGAGCAGGGAATCCCTGTTATGTGTCTGCCTGAAAAGCTGCAGAAGGGTTTCCGCCTCGACGGCTTTTACTGCAAGCACTTCGGGCGCCCGTTCAAGCTCCGCGAGGTCTTCCTTCGTTTTTGCGGATATCTTTTCTAGGTCCCGGTAGTAGCGCCTGTCGGATTTTAGCGCGGCTATCTCGGAATCCAACCGCCCGATGTACCTTTTCATCGTCAATATCCTGGCGTCGTATTCGTCATTTCCGGAGTAGATGGGCCTGAAAAGCCCTATCCTCTTGATGGACCCGTTGCACGCGAGGTTCGCCACTATATCCTTGAGGACGTGCTTGCGGGGATCCTTCAGTTTTTCGCGGTCAAACCACACCTGCATGTTCTTAAGCAGTTTGCGGTTCATCCTTTCGCTCTCATCCAAATTCTCGTTGAAGAGCCTCTTATAGGCGATCTTTATTATGTAATTCGTCCACCATGAGGATTGCGCCCTCTGGTAGTTCGTCTTCTGCCGTATAAGGAATTTCCCGTATTCGCCCGTAAGGTGGACATTGACCGCCTCGTTAAACTCCACCGCGGAATCTTTCGCGGGTTCAAACCCGATTATGTCCCTGTACGAGGCCGAGACATAATCCATTCGGGACACTATGCTCTTCATTACGGCAGGGGAGATATCCTCAAAAGTCATCAGAAGCGGCCAGAGGAATTCGAGCGAGTCCGCGACCTTGGCGTCCTGTTTCCGTATTTCGGCCAGCTTCGAAGATATGACATCGTCGTATTTCATTACGCGGCTGTTGAACAGGAATTTATGGACGAGATCGTCCCGCGACCTGAATTTCCTGAGGATGCGCGGGTCGCCGTAGATGCTAAGCAGCCGGAAGGATACGGAATCCATCTTCTCCTGCCATTTCTGCATCTCATCTATCGACTCGGCCGCCATGAGGCCGCCGAGTTCGCTGTCCTTCACCTCCTTCAGTATCCTGAAGAAGTCCCCGATATCCTTCGCCGGCATGCCGATATCATAGGCCCTTTGCAGGTGGTACCAGACCACATTCACGATGATATCGTTATCGGATGTCTTGGGGTCTGCGGCGAAGCCGCTGTCCTTGAGCCCGAATATTTCCGTCATTGCGCCGATGTCGTCGTTGTTTATGGCTTTTATCTTGCCTGTCATGATCTCTATTTCTTTGGGGAAATAGGCCGCCGCGGCGTACTTATAGATATCCTGTATCGGCTTAAGGTATTTATCCCGGAGCTCGGAGAACGTCAGTTTCTTTTTAAGCGCGAAGACCGCCATCCATTCAGCGTTCCCTTCCTTGAGGAGCTCGAGGTCCGGGTACTTCTGCGCGGCGGACCTTATCGAACTCCTGAGCTGCAGCGTCTTGACGAGGCCGGGTCCCGAGACGGGGACGCCCAGGTTATCAAGTATGCTTATGCCGGTCTGCAATGCCGTGTAATGCAGGACCCTGTCATCCGAGATGCGTATGCCGGTCTTATCCTCGACCTCGCCCCTGATGCCGGCCTCGATCCCTTCGGGGATCTTTGCCGCCCATAGGGCGTTTATAGCGGCGAGGTGGGCGGCCTTTTCTATATCGGTGTAATCCTTGAAGGCGAGCGAATTGATGGCGAGTTTCTCGATTATGCCGGGCACGAACAGCGGCAGGTTGCCGTACTTGATCGGGAGTTCGTTCCAGAAATCCTTGAGCGCGTAAGCGAGCCTCTGGGTGTCTTCGGAGTTCAATTCGCGCCCGAAATCCAGCCTGTAATCTTCCTTCAGCCGGGCAAGCGTCATATATGCGTTGAACTTCTTTATGACGGGCGTCTCATTCTCGACGGTATCCTCGATGACCCTCAGCAC
>Ga0172381_10002101_pt1 | contig 22606 bp, 17 predicted proteins | sample Leawel6488metaG_FD_119754 | JGI IMG/M metagenome (GOLD analysis project Ga0172381, IMG submission 119754) | Leachate microbial communities from a municipal landfill in Southern Ontario, Canada - Leachate well 64-88 metaG | ecosystem: Engineered > Solid waste > Landfill > Unclassified | place...
AAGGTATTTATGGAGACAACAGATACGAGCGTAACTCCCACTTTATCAGACATCACCATCTATTACGCCCAATCAGCAACAACCGAACCGGTTGCCACTCTGGACTCAGAAGAGTCTTCTCCTGTGGTCACTCTCTCAGCGAATAATATTTCCATATCAGAGGACGGAGGGACATCAACCATAACAGCTTCTCTTTCCATTCCTTCTTCTTCGGATGCCGTAATAACCTTGTCTTTTGTCGGAACGGCTGTCAATGCCACTGATTACACGAGGTCATCGGAAACGATAACCATCGCAGCAGGGGACACGACAGGAAATATGACTATATCTTCAGTAGACAATGAAACCTACGAAGACACAAACAAAACCATAATCATCGACATTGATTCCGTCACCAACGCCGCTGAAAGCGGAACTCAATCACAAACCATCATCATTACCGAAGACGATTCAGCTTCTGGGGGAAACTTCACTCCTCCAACCAAACCGAACATAGACGCCTATGCTATCGCCGAAGAGGATTTCTCCGATCTTCCTTCCAATATCACCCATATAGCCGTTTCGATATATGGCGATTTCAGAGATTCCTCTTGGGAAGATATATCAGACAAAGAAAGTATTTTGAATAGATATTCCGAAACCGAAGCCTTCTTCGTCAAATTCAGGACCAATCGCGGCGCAGTATCCGACACGATAGTAATCGACAGATCTTTCAATATCATATCCCAAGAAATCAACGAAGGAGACATAGTCAAAACAGGTTCTTCTTTCGATGTATATATCATAAAGTATAAAAACAATAAACGATACAAAAGACTCATCCTCTCACCTAGCGTATTCAACTCCTACCAACATCTCAAGTGGGAGAACATCAAGACCATATCAGAAGAACAGCTAGATCTATACACCACATCAAGTCTAGTTCAAGTAGCAGGGGACAACACCATCTACGAACTTACCTCTGATGGAGATATAGGAAAAAGAAGAATCATAGATCCTCAAGAAGTAATGGATGCTGATAGCATCTACGAGATAAACATTACAGACAGAGAAAGCTATGTCCCGGAGTAGCAGACCTTCAGTCTGCGCTGCTATCCGAAGCAAGTAAAGCCCCGTCTTAACAAATCTTTCTATCCCTCTTAGACAACCACGCAGACTGAAGTCTGCTACTCCGCACATGATAACTCTCCGGTTCAATTTCAGGATGAAGATTTTTTATGGCAAGATACCCTATTTTTTTATAGAATTATCTCAATACCATTTATTCTTAATTGCAAAATATGAAAATCTTAAAAGAGTTTGAGAGTTTTATAATGCGAGGTAATGTCATCGACTTGGCGGTGGCGGTCGTAATAGGAACCGCTTTCGGTAAGATTGTATCTTCTTTCGTAAGTGATATCCTGATGCCTCCTATCGGGCTTCTTCTCGGTGGAGTGAGCTTCAGTGACATGAGCTTTGTTTTGAAACAGGCGACAAATTCTTCCGCGGCGGTGGTGCTTGGTTATGGAGCTTTTATTCAGAGTCTGGTGGATTTTTTGATTATTTCGGCTTCGGTTTTTGCCGTTCTGAAATTTGTGAATGTTTTCATTGCCAAAAAGCAAGAAACGAAAGTGCCGGAACCGACCAACGAGGAAAAGCTGCTTGTGGAAATCAGGGATATATTGAAAGAAAAGTAGGAGCCTGCAATTTTCGTATCATCGTAAAATCACCGAAATCATCGGTGATCTTTTTCTTGATTTATGGAGCATTCTATGTTACATTTGAAAATCTTTTCGGGGTCTAGAAAAATTGACCGCGAGGAAGACAAATTGGTATAATACAAATGTGTATTCTGATAAAAATAAAGATAATTCGTTATTTGAGCATACTATGTCTGGACATAATAAATGGTCAAAAATCAAAAGGCAAAAAGGAATTGCCGATATCAAGAAAGGAAAGATTTTTTCTAAACTTTCCAAAGTCATAACGCTGACTGCTAAGAATGGTGGCGATCCTGGTATGAATCCGGCGCTCAGTCTGGCTATTGATAAAGCCAAGCAGGTAAATATGCCATCGGATAACATCGAAAAGGCGATTAAAAAGGGAACAGGAGAGCTTGCCGGCGGCGCAATTGAAGAGGTTCTTTTTGAGGCTTATGGTCCGGAGGGTATCGCTCTTATCATTGAAGGTATGACTGATAATAATAATCGAACTGTGGCAGAAATCAAGCACGCGCTTTCTAAGAACGGCGGACGATTGGGGGAGGCAGGCAGTGTCAAATGGATGTTCGATCGTTTCGGTTATATAGAGATTGAGAAGGAAGGTTTGAAGCTGGGGATCGAGGACTTGGAGATGGCAGCCATCGAAGCAGGTGCTGAAGACATCGCTGATATGGAAGAGATGGTTGTTGTTTATACGAAACCGGAGAATCTATATAGCGTTAAGAGTGATCTGGAAAAAATAGCGGTTGCGATAGGTGACAGCGGCTTTGAATGGCGGGCGAAGAATAAAGTGAAGATAGAAGATCCGAAGATAAACGACCGCATCGATAATCTTTTTGCGGTATTGGATGAACAGGAAGACATAAATGATGTGTATTCCAACTTGGAAGACTAGCTGTTGTCACCGGTAAAAAATAAGACTAATATATGATTATTCTGGGAATCGATCCGGGTACGGCTACGACAGGATATGGGGTTTTGGAGAGTGTCGGCGGCAATCTGAAGATGATTGAAAACGGATGCATTCTTACGGACAAAGTATTGGAGATGCCGGAAAGACTCAACATCCTGGGGAAAGAAATCCGGGTGCTCGTGAAAAAATTTCGCCCGGATGCTATGGCAATCGAGGAACTTTTTTATTTCAAAAATAAGAAGACGGTCATTTCGGTGGGGCAGGCGCGTGGTGTGGCGGTTTTTGTCGGCAAGAACGAGGGTGTGGAAATGCACGAATATACTCCACTCCAAGTGAAGCAGGCAGTCACCGGATATGGCAGGGCGGATAAAAAACAAGTGCAGTCGATGGTCAAGAATATATTAAAATTGAAAGAGGTTCCTAAACCGGACGATGCCGCTGATGCTCTGGCAGTTGCAATCTGCTGCGCCTCCTCCATAAATTTCGAGAAAAAAACGAAGTCAAAGTGCGCATAATTTTTAAGGATTCCATATGTCAGATTTAGTAAAACTCATCGTTAGTCAGCATGTAGATCTGAACACCGTCTATCTGCTTCTGGCCCTTCCGTTTATTGCTACGCTTATCGCCGCATTCCGTCAGATTGTTGGAGTAAAATCTTTCGGCATCTATGCTCCGTTGGTTTTGACTTTTGCGTTCTGGGCGACTGATCTGAAATATGGACTTACCATTTTTGCGGTTATTTTTTTAACTGGAACCGCAGTGCGTTATGTCTTGAAAAAAATGCGTCTGCTCTATATGCCGAGGATGGCTATCGTGCTGACGGTCATAAGTATCGCTATTCTGGCGCTGCTTGCTATCGGTGGACATTATCGGAGATTCGGCTTGTCTTCGACTTCCATTTTGCCTATTCTCATAATGATCACTTTAATCGAAAAATTCATTTCTGCGCAGGTGGAAAAGGGTCTAAGGACCGCGACCTTTCTTTCCGTAGAGACTCTGTTGATTTCTGTGGTCGGATATTACATTCTTATTTGGGATGTGTTTTATGACTTTGTCTTGGCGCATCCTTTTTATATTGTCGTTTTGCTTGTGATAAATTTGCTTTTGGGAAAATGGTCAGGATTGCGACTCAGTGAATACTTAAGATTTAGGAAAGTTATTAAAAATGTTGAAAACGATTAAAAACAGCAGGGGAATTTTGGGGATGAATGCCAGAAATCTTGTCTATATCCGTCCCAACAATTCCATCAAAGCGACAGATCTTGCTAATAACAAGCTCCGTAGTAAGGAAGTTCTTTTTGCGGCGGGCATTCCCGTTCCCAAGGTTTACGGTATCATAAGAAACCGCAAAGAGCTGGAAAATTTCAAGTGGGCGGACCTTCCCAAGAGTTTCGTTTTGAAGCCGAATCGCGGAATGGGTGGCGAGGGAATCAAAATTATATATGGGCAAAAAAAAGACCAGAGATGGATTTCCACTGAGGGCGAGGCGGTGAGTATCAAAGATTTACATAGTCACATAATGAATATTTTTGATGGGTTCTATTCTCTTTATGGCGGTGAGGACATCGCGTTTTTTGAGGAGAGAATAAAAATTTCTTCTTCCCTCAAGCCTTATTCTTATAAAGGCATCCCCGATATTCGCGTTATCGTCTATAATAATGTTCCCGTAATGGCGATGCTCAGACTTTCCACCAAGGAGTCTGGGGGCAAGGCGAATCTGCACCTAGGGGGGATCGGAGTCGGAATCGATATATCCACCGGGGTCACAACCAATGCGATTATGCATGATCAGATGATAGAGAAAACTCCCGACAGCAAACTTAAACTTAGCGGAATCAGAATTCCATACTGGAAAGATATTTTGGAAATTGCCATCAAGTGCCAGAAGACCTGTAATCTGGGTTATGTCGGTGTCGACATCGCAATCGATAAGGAGCGCGGGCCGGTCGTTCTGGAAGTGAATGCTCATGCTGGGCTTTCGATTCAGATCGCCAACCTCGCTCCACTCAAATATCGCTTGGAAAAAGTCCGCGGACTCAAAATCAAGAGTGAAGCCCACGCCATCCGCGTGGCGCAAGACCTCTTCGGAGGAGAAGTCGAACAGGAAATCGAGGAAATTTCTGGAAAACAGATCTTGGGAATTATTGAGAATGTAAAAATCAAAAGACGCGTTTTGGAGGATAAAAATATTTACGAAAAAATCTCTGCCGAGATGCAGGAAGGGAACAGGCTGGCAAAGAAAGAAAAACAAGAAGAATTTATTGAGCTAAAAGCTAAGATTGATACGGGAGCGGGATATTCTTCTGTTGATAAAAAATTAGCAAGGGAGTTGGGCTATGGAGGTATTATTGATGAATTTGATTTAGTAACAAAGGATTTTGTCGTTAATCATAATACGGATTCTGAAGACCTTGATTTGAGGATTAAAGATTCTTTGGATAAATGGGGGGATGATTTTAGCGCTATACTTGCAAAATCAAGTCATGGGGTGACTTATCGTTTAGTGATAAAAATGGACATAGTCTTATCGGGCATAAAGATACATACCCCCTTTTCTGTTATAGATAGAAGTGAGTTACAATTTCCAGTACTGGTTGGCAGGAAGAGTATGAAAAATTTTTTAGTGGATCCGTTGAAGTCTTCACAGGAAACTATTATAATATAACTTTTAATGTTCTTTTGTTATGAATGAGACTAAAGGTGTTTTTGATAAACAAATTTTAGGAATTATCGAAAATGTGAGAATTTATCATCGGGTTTTTGAAAAAGATAAAATAGTTGGTAAAAAAGAATCCAAAGAGTTTGTTGAAATTAAAGCAAAAATTGACACAGGGGCAGAATATTCTTCTATAGATAAAAATCTAGCAATAGAATTGGGCTATGGTGATATTATCGATGAATTTTACAAGAGAACAAAAGGTTTTATTATTAATAGCGAAACAGAGAACGATGCTTTGAATTTAAGAATAAAAAATGAACTAGAAAAATGGGGAGATTCTTTTAATGCAAAATTAATAAAATCTAGCCATGGGGCTTCTTATCGCTTAATGATAGCAATGGACCTTGTCTTGGCTAATGTCAAAATCCATACATTTTTCTCTGTCATTGATAGGGGGCACATGCAATTCCCTGTGCTGATAGGCAGGAAGAGTATGAAAAATTTTTTAGTTGATCCTTTGAAATTTTCTGGGGAAAAATATGAAAAATGGGAAATCCTCTAATAATTTTATAACATTATGAAAAATTTATTGGTATTTATAACCGTTAACGATTTTTCGATGCCATTATTTTTGACAAAAAACATAAAGGATAGTATTCATATAGACTTCTGTTTATTCTCGGAGAAGAATGAAGATATGGTTAGAAAAATCAACTCAAAAAAATTTAACTATATCTATATAAGAGACCCCTTTACCGACGAAAGGATGTCTCATAAAGAAATTATGTTAAAAATAGAAACTATTATAAAAAACAAAAATAATTCTTACATGGTTGACAGAATTGATAAGATAGAGCATATTTTTTTCGAAGATAAGTGGGGTCAATATTGTTTATTTTCTGATGTTATGCCAGAGACAGGCCTCGTCAATGAAAAACTATTTTTGAAGAAGAAAGAAGAGTATATATTTAAAAAGAGAATATCTAGCAGGGGAAGAGGTATAAGTTTTACTTTTGAGGGAATTAAAGGTAAAAAATCCTCTTACATATATCAAAAGAGATTGAATATTAAAAAAGAATACAGGGTGTTTATTTTGTTCGAAAAAATTGTCGAAATTGTAGCTGTCAAAAACTCTAAGACTGAGAATACCAAAGTCAAAGTCGTAGGAAAGGAGAAAAGCTCAAAGAAATTATGTGATTTCATAGGAACTTTTTCAGATAGGATAAAATTTGATTTTGTCGGTATCGATATAGCGGAAGACGGAGAAGGTTATTTTTATGTTTTAGAAATAAATAGGAGCTGTCTCTTTAATGCTTTTTACAATCAAACGGGCATAAATTTGGCCGAGTCTTTCATCAAAGAGCTTCTTGTGAGATAAATTTTTTAAATAGTAAATCCTTAATTTTGAAATTATGAGTTTTGAGAATAGTAATCAATTTTTAGAGAAAAGTGAAGGGCCGGAAAGTTCTGCATTTTCTGATTTTATAGAAAATATAAAAGCTGCAAAAGCACGGGGAGCAGAGGATATTTCTTCGGAGTCTGCTGAGAACATGGATTTAGTAAAGGGAAAGATGAAAAGATATGCAGAACAGTTGGAAGAAATTAAATTTGATGATTATTTGAAGTTTATAGAACCAGAAGGAGGGGGTGGAAGAAGTTTTGAACAAGAGCTTGATTTTTATAAAGAATGTCAAGAACAAGGAGTCGAACATAAAGTCGTTGTTACTTATCCGCACATAAGTTTTGAAGACGAAGCGATTATAAAAGACATTGAGTCGAAAATGGCAAAATATATTGAAATTGAAGAGGAGATAGATAAGGAAGAAAACATTGTTATAAGAAACATGTTTAAGGAAATGATAACAACTTCTAAAAATAGAATAAAGCTTCTTTTTAAGCTTTGCGAATTTAACAAAATAGAAAAAGAAATTAGTGAAGAGAATGCTGAGAATATAAACACAGCATTCTTGCTAGAGAAACGGGAAAATATCGAAGACGAATGCTTCGACCTTGTTACGGCAATATACGGAAACTTGGATGATGATTTAATAAAAAAAGCTAAAGATGCCAGTGAAGAGACAAATAGAGAGTTAGACGCTGATAATCCAAGAAGCGAAATTGAGGATACCTTAATTGCAAATAAATTCGATGCAGACGATCTTGTCCGCGAGTTTAATTTTTTGTTTAAAAGAGCGGGTCTTGATAATTGTACTGCGGTCATAGATAAAGAGAAAAAAAATTGTGAAACATCAATAAACGATCAGGAATATGGAGGAAAAACTGTTATTAAAGTTCCAGAAAGATACGATGATCCTAAGTTTCGAATAAATGGTCTTAAGCTACTTCAGTTATTGGTTCATGAGACAACCCATATGATTACTGGAGAGTTTCAGTCGAAGCTCGGTCTCGGAAGCATCAACTTTGGCAGAAATGCCAGTGATGTAAAGGAAGGCATAGCTGTCCTTAATGAAATTAAAGTTACCAACGCTGTGCTGGGTGAGGATAAAATGAGGAATAAGGCTCATCCTTATTATTTGATGGCTATGGATAAGATTAGAACCGAAAGCAATGGTGGTAAGAACAAGATAGATGTTGGAGAAATCTATAATTTTATATATGAATCTATAGAAAGAGATTTTAGCAAGAATAAGGGTTTCAGTGAAGATCAAATAGATGGAGAAGCCAAGAAAATACTCCGTAGAGTTTTAAGAGCTGTTCCTGGATACAGGCATTTTAATACGAAGGACATGATTTATTTTAAGGGTGAAGAAATCGCTAAAGTTTTAGAAGATACCGAAAATTTGAGTTATGTGGAAAAGTGTTATATAGATCCAGAATTGATCCCTGTTTTTATTGAGCTAGGTATTTATAATTTATCAGAAGCCGAACAGTTGTTGATCAAGGGGTACAAAGATGCTTTATCTCGAATAGTGGAGCAGGGAGATTTCCATAAAAAGTTTTCAGATCGTTTATTGTGGCAATTGTTTGCTCGTTGGGAAAAAGAAGATGTTGAAGCGAAAGAAGTTTGATATTTTGTGCAAAAACAATAAGACAGCTAATCATAGCTGTTTTTGTTTTGTCGGAAAATAGGCTATAATAGAGGAAGTTAACTATTTGGCTATGAAAAAACCGCTGAAAATCCTATTTGTTACGACTGACCTCTATCCTTTCTGCAAGGCTGGGGGGTTGAGTGATGTTTCTTGTGCACTTCCTAAGTCGCTCAGCGAAGCGGGGCACGATGTTCGGATAATGCTTCCTCGGCATGGTGTAATAGAGGAAGAAAAGAATGACATAAAGCTTTTGCAGGACGATTTGCATGTAAAATTTTCTGACCAGAAGATTGTCTTTAGGATCAAGAAGGCTAATCTCACGGAAAATATCCCGGTCTATTTCATCGATAAATACAAATATTTCGGTAGCCGTAGCCGGCTCTATGGCTATGATGACGAGAATAAGAGATTTCTTTTCTTTTGTCGGGCCGTACTTAAGTCTGTAAAAATTATTTCGAACAAGGAGGGTTGGGTTCCGGATGTGATCCATTGCAATGATTGGCACACGGGGCTCATCCCATATTTTATAAAAAGTGATTATCAGGGCGATCGGGTGCTTGGAAACATAAAGACCCTCTTCACCATCCACAACCTTACTTTCCAGATGGGAAAGGATTGGTGGACGGTCTCCGGCAGGCATAAAGACGATGGGGAATATCCCATCAAGAAATTCGAAGACAAGAAAAAGGTAGATTATATCAATTTCGCTAAGCGCGGAATTATGTATTCCGATCTGGTCAATACGGTAAGTGAGAATTACGCGCAGGAAGTGATGCAGAAAGATTTCGGGCAGGACCTGCATCAAGTTATTGTGGAGAGATTCGAGAGGGGAGAATTTTTCGGTATCGTGAACGGTATCGACTATAAGGAATATAACCCCGTGACCGATCCCGGATTAGCGGTCCAATATGATGTTGATAGTATCGAAAAAAAATATATCAACAAAGTAACTTTGCAGAAGGAATATGGGCTCAAGGTGGACAAGAACATTCCTCTCTTGGGGATGGTGACCCGTATTACCGAGCAGAAGGGGTTTGATCTTCTTATGGAAATCATCAGTCCTCTCTTGAGGCTGGACCTGCAGCTCATCATCGTTGGTGACGGCGACAGGCGTTATAAGAAATTTTTCAGCAAGATAGAAAAAAAGAAGCCGGGCAAGTTGGTTGCTCATATGAAATTCAAGACGGAGAATGTGACGCAGATTTATGCCGCTTCGGATATGTTCCTGATGCCTTCCCGTTTCGAGCCGTGTGGACTAGGGCAGATGATAAGCTTGCGTTATGGTTCTGTTCCGATCGTGCGCGAGACTGGCGGACTTTCTGATACGATCAAGAATTTTAATCCGAAGACGGGCAAGGGGAACGGTTTCACTTTCGGCGCTTATGATCGTTACGCATTCTTTGCGGCAATCGTGCGGGCGCTTGAGACCTATAAATATCGAGAAAATTGGAATAAGATTGTCACGAACGGGATGCAAGAATCTTTTTCCTGGGAAGTGCCGGCGCAAAAATATTTGAAACTCTACCTCAAGATGCTTAAAAAATAGATAATCAAAATAATATAATCCAAGAATTATGCCAAAATACGGACCTCATCTGAAGGGAATTGAAAAAAAAGTTCATAACAAGATTGCCGAGCTTGATCTTGTGCCTAAATATATTTTTGACGCCAAAAAGCATCAGGAGCGATTTTATACCGCACCTTGCAAAAACAAGAAGGGAGAGAAGGTCATTTTTAAGATGCGTACGGAGGACTATCGGGAGACAAAAGAGTTTTTTCGCAGGGAAATAAAAATCAATCAGCTTTTTACCAAATCCTCCAAAAAGACGGGTAGCCTGTCTGTGCCGAAGTTTATGAAGGGCGATGCCGAACATATCCCGGAGTGGATGGTCTATGAATTCATTGAGGGTTACGAATCGGGGGATTTTTATAACGGGTTTGAAATCCGCAATATCAAAAGTTTTTCCATCGGAAGTTTTATCGAGGCGATGAAAAGTGTACATGAGATGCCGATTTTTCGCGAGAACGGAGCGGGTTTGAAATTGCAGAAAGAAACTCATAAAGACTTTGAAAAAGCATATCAAAAAAACAAGGAAAGACTTTCACCTTTTTTTTCGGAAAAGGAAATAAACAGGGCGGGGGAAGTTTTGAAATCTTACAGAGAGCTGATTGACGAAAAAGGCGACATGCTCACGCACGGAGATTTCCATCCGGGCAATCTCATCATAACTCCCGAAAAGAAAGTGGCGATTATCGATTGGTATTTCGTCCATCTGAATAACGCCGCTTTTGATATCGCTTTCCTTTATTTGGAAATTACGGATAAGAAATTTAGAGATAAGATTTTACAGAAATTTATTGAGGAGTTGGTTGGGAACAAAGAAGAATTTATGGCTCTATTCCGTTTGGATATCTTGCGCCTCGTTCCACAGAAAATAACCGTACTTTATGACGCGTTATATACTAAGGACGCCGAAAAAGAAGATTACTATTCCAAACTGACACCCAAAGGGATTGCTAAGCTGGAAGCCAACTTGGAAGCTTTCGAGAAAGCGTTGTATGGAATAAATTTTTTGTAATCAAATCCTATCTTTAGGATTAATAATTATTTTGCGAGTTAAATATAATAGGGCAAATTGATGGAAATGATCTTATGCTTTATAAGGGCGTTCTAACGAGATTGTCACATTGCTTCGCTCCTCGCGATGACGGATAGATTTTTAAATTTTATAAGATAAGAAGACTGAAATGAAAATCGGAATTGCTTGCACGAATGCTCTTATTATTCCCGTTCCTAAGAACGAGATTTATGCTAATCAGGAAATTGCCGGATGGATTGCGGACAAGCTGGCGGAGAAGGGTGAGGATGTGACACTTTTTGCTCCCGTTGGATCAACGACTAAGGCGAAGCTGGTTACTTTCGATATGCTTCCTTATTCGGACCCGAAGATTCATGGCAGGTATAATGATGGCGTGTCTTTCTCAAACTATGAGCAGCTTTTTATGGCTAAGGTTTATAAATATGCCGAGGAGAATAATTTTGATGTCGTGCATATGAACCTGCGTCCCCTAAGTGTTGCGCCTTTTGCGGCGATGTCGAAAGTGCCGACACTCCAGACCATTCATGATCCGCTCACTTTCAAATATTTCAGGATGCTGGAGCTTTATAACGAATTCAAGCAGTTGGGATTTGTTTCAATCAGTTTCGCACAGAGAAAAGCTTTGCCGGAATTGGAAATTTTTGAGAATGTATATAATGGTATCGATCTTTCTAGATGGAAATTCAATCCTGAGGGTGGTGATGGTTTTTGTTGGTCGGGTCGGGTTATACGCGAGAAAGGAACACACAAGGCGATGCGTATCGCTAGCGAGATGGGGCTAAGGCTTGATTTGGCAGGTTTCGTTTATGAAGCCGACAGGCATAACGAAGGCAGTTATTGGAATCAGAAAGCGAAGCCTCTGTTGAGTGATGATATAACTCTTAATTATATTCCGTATGAAGAGATGTCTGAATTCTATGGAAAATCTAAGGCGTTCATAAATACACTGGACTGGGAGGAGCCGTTCGGATTGGTGATGATCGAGGCGATGGCATGTGGAACGCCGGTAATCGCATTTGATCGCGGTTCGGTTAGAGAAGTGGTCAAAGACGGCGTTACGGGTTTTATCGTTAAAGACGAAGACGAGATGAAAGAGGCGATAAGAAAAATAGATTCGATCAGTCGTGAGGCTTGTCGAAAACATGTCGAGGATAATTTTTCTATGGAAAAGATGGCGGACAACTATCTGGCGGCTTATGAGAAATTGATTAAATCAAATCAAAAATAGTAAAATGGTAAAAAGATACAAGTTTTGGAGTAGCGGGATTTATACTGCGCGGTTGTTTCAGGAAAATCAATACATTTTATATTTTTATCGGTTTCGCTTGGGGTAACTGCGCAGACTGAAGGCTGCTACTCCAACTACATATTTTGTTTTTATGCTTTATGATAAATTTTAAATAGGACGATATGAGAATTGCACAATTGGTTTCGCTCCAGGAGAGTGTGCCGCCAAGAGGGAAGAATGGTTTGGAATCGATGGTCTATTATCTGACCGAGGAATTGGTGCGTCGCGGGCACGAGGTTACGCTGTTTGCAACCTCCGACTCTAAGACTAGCGCCAGACTGGTTGAGATTCTGCCTTATCCGATGTCACGCGGAATCATTTTCGGTATGAGCCCGACTCATTATGCTTTGATCGTGATGGCGAAGGCGGCAGAGATGTCGGAAGAATTCGATATCATCCATTCTCATCTGGGAGCTCCGGCTTATTATTTTGCCGATCTCATAAAAACGCCTATTGTGGAGACGGTACACAGTGAGATGAGAAAGACCAGCAGCGATCCGAATAAAGAAAGATATGAAAAATATCGTGAGGACCGAGATCGGAGATTCTATAAAGCATATCATGTTTATGTGAGCGATCAGCAGAAGGAGAATTCTAAGCTTAAGAGGAGCGCGTCTGTCGTGCACAACGGCATCTCTCTGGAAGAGTTCGCTTTTGATCCGAAGGGTGGGGATTATTTCGCCTATCTTGGGTATATAAATGAAAATAAGGGTGCGCATTTGGCAGTCGAAGCGGCAGTGAAATCCGGTGTGAAGCTTAAGTTGGCGGGCGGGTGTTATGGTTGTGAAAAATTTTTCGATGAAAGAATAAAACCATATCTCAAAGAAGGGCAGATAGAATATGTGGGGGTGGTAAACCCCGAAGAGCGGAACAGATTTCTGGGTGGTGCTAAAGGGCTTCTTTTTCCGGTCAATTGGGAAGAGCCGTTCGGGTTGGTGATGATTGAAGCGATGGCGTGCGGCACACCGGTAATCGGACTTAATCGCGCTTCAGTGCCGGAAGTGGTGGATAACGGAAAAACGGGATTCGTGGTCGATGATATTTCAGAGATGCAAAAGGCGATACAGGAGATAGAATCGATCAGCCGCGATGATTGCAGAAAACATGTCGAGGAGCATTTTTCCGTAGAAAAGATGGCGGAGAACTATGAAAAGGTTTATGCGAAGGTCGTGAGCGATTTTAAAGAAAATAGCATCTGATCATTATAAGTTAAGATTTTTATATGTCTCAACATCATTTGATTTTCGAAGGCCCGGAGCTTGCCGGCAAGAGTTGGATCATGTCGCAGGTGTATGAGCGCTTGGAAGCGAAATATCATCAAAGCGATGTCTTTTTGGATGGGTGTCATTGGTTCAATTGCGATTTGGGAATCTATGGGACCGAGCAGGGGAAAGGTGTGATTGAAAATTATATCAAGATATTTGAAGAGCTGAGAGACAAGAATATCCTAGTAGAGAAGTTTCATCTCTCGGATATCGTTTATAGCGCAATTCATAGAAATCAAAAATTGGATTATAATGAAATTGAGGATAAATTATCGGATTTGGGATTTAAAATCGTGCTGGTAACTTTTTCGGAGAATCGGGAGCTTATCGCCGGAAGGCTCGCGGATCGGCTCAATCTATATCCTCACTATGGCAGGATATCCAAGACCGTTGATGGGTATCTTGAGCAACAGCAAAGATATATTGCTGAGATAGAGAAAACAAGGTTGTCTCATCTCACGATAGAGACCGATATGTTACCGGACGAGAATTTGCCGAAGCAGATATTAGAGTGGATCGGGGAGGCGTGATTTTCCAGTCACTTTAGTTTTTTCTCAGATTAATATTTTTTAGATATGATCAATTGGATAAATTTTTTGCACTTATATCAGCCGCCGAAGCAGAATGAATTTATTTTTCATAAGGTGGCGAGGGAAAGTTATTTTGAGATAGCTAAGTTTTTTGATTTGTACGATGGAATCAAGTTGACGATGAACATAAGCGGTTCGCTGTTAGAGCAGCTCGTCGCATATAGATACGACAAACTGTTGGACGATTTCAGAAACGCTTTTTCTTCCGGAGAAATAGAACTGGTGGGCAGCGCGATGTATCATCCGATTCTGCCGCTTCTTCCGGAAGGGGAGATTGAAAGGCAGATCCTTTTAGACAGAGATATCAAGAGACAGATTTTTGGTGAAAACTATAATCCGCGCGGTTTCTATCTGCCGGAAATGGCGTATGGCAGAAAAGTCGTGCCGATCCTAGAAAGCCTCGGTTTCGAGTGGATAATCCTGGATGAAATTTCCTTTGTTGGAAAATTGGGGGAATGCGACATGACCAGGCCCTATAATATAAAAAATTCGAAGCTGAAAGTGATTTTTCGCAATCGGGATATTTCCAACTCGTTCGTGCCGGATACGATCGAAAAAATATCTTCCGAGGGTTCCGAGAAAAATATAAATATAATAACGGCGACCGACGGGGAACTTTATGGACACAGGCATTTGGATTTTTATGATAGGACCAAAACTATTTTTGGCGATGGCAATGTAAAATCTTTAAGAGTGTCTGATTTTATAGATAGTTTTGATAAAAACCTCTTTGAAGAGATAGAGCCGGTTGTTTCTGACTGGGAATCACAGGAAGATGAAATTGCGAACAAGAAACCTTTTTCATATTGGAATGACGAGGGTAATGAAATACAGATAAAAATGTGGCAGCTTGCCGGCTTGGCGATGGAGGAAGTTGAAAAACACACTGGCGATGAAAACTATAAGATTGCGCGCGAACTTCTGGACAAGGGGCTTGCTAGTTGTCATTTTTGGGCGGCTTCAGGAAGAACTTCTTTTCTTTGGAAGGATACGATTTGGAACCCTGACACGATCGAAAAGGGAGTTTCTTTTTTAGTCCGTTCTGTCCGCTCTCTTAAGGAGGATGGATTGGAAAAAAGACTTGAGACGGAAAATCTGTCTTTGGAAATAACCGGGCTTATTTGGAAAAAACATTGGGGGGATTTCTATAAATCTTAATATCATCTATGAGTAAACAACTTCTAAAAGTCGGACATATTCACATATGGGACCGTAGGAACAAGGGCAATGATGCCATCACAAAATCTGTCCGGGATATGCTTTCTCAAGAAATTAAGATGCCTCTGGAAGTTGAAGATTTTCCTATCGAGATATTCCAGAATCTTAACGATGTCAATCTTAAAAGGCTGAATGATTGTGATTTGGTCCTGGTTGGCGGCGGTGGGATATATCATCATCAGCTTCTCCCCTTTGATATAAAAAATATCCGCAAAATAAAAGTTCCCTTAATCGTTTTTGGTGCCGGATACATAAGGGAGATAGGAGGGCAGAGCATTGATGATGCCGGCAAGGAAAGTCTTTTGGAATTGAACGATCATGCTGCGCTTTCTTCCGTGCGCGACTTCAAAACTATGGAATTTTTGAGTGATCTTGGAGTGGCTCAGGGCAAGATAGATATTGTCGGGGACCCCGCCATCTTTTTGCAGGGAAGCAGGAATAATGATGTTAAATTCGATACAGGGAGAATAAAGATCGGTCTTAATATCAATTATTCAAATTGGCCGGGATTCATAAAATATGAGGAACTGATAATAAACTCATATAATCAGGTCGGTAATTATTTTTTTAAGAAATTTGGTGCGCAGATCTATTATCTTAAACATCATCCGGACGAGAGTGGTATCATAAAAAAGCTGGATATAGAAAATCTCGAAGTTGTAGACCTAGAAACGCGCTCCCAGAAATATGCCTATGCGCGGCTGGATCTCGTTTTGGGGATGATGTTACATTCGGCGGTCTTGGCTTTCGGTGCTGAAACCCCGTTCATAAATCTTGGTTATGATATAAGAAACAAAAGTTTTGGCGATTTCATAGGACTTCCGGAATTGGTAATCTGTGCCAATGAGCTGCAAGAGAATATGCTCTCAGGCAGGATGCTGGATATTTTTGAAAGAAGGGAAGAATATAAGAAAAAAATAAGATTGAGAAAAGAAGAAATCTTTCAGAGCCAGACAGATTTTTGGGGGAAAATAAACGACATGGCTTTGGATTTGAAATAATTTTTCTAATTTGTAAAAATATGAAAAAAGTTGAAAAGGTTCTTGCTTTCGATATGGGCGGAACGAAAATCGCTTCGGCTTTCGTTGAGATTAGTGGAAGCGGCTATAAACTTTCGGGATATAAAAGAAACCTCACGCCTAAAAAACAGGCAGATATTGTCGACACCTTTGTCGGACTCATAGGAGAATACAAGAGCAAATATGATTTTGACAGGATTGGGGTTGCCGTCGCGGGGCAGGTGAATAAAGAAGGTGATACGATTATATATACCCCTAATATCGCGATGGCAAGAAATTTCAAGCTCGGTAAAATGATTGAAAGAAAAACAGGGTTCCCAGTCGCCCTTCGCAATGATGTCAGGTGTTTCGCTTTCGGCGAGGATAGGTTCGGAAAATTCAAAGGCCATGAGAACGCAGTCTATATCGCAGTCGGGACGGGTTTGGGCGGAGCGATAAAAATTAACGGCGAGTTCTTCTTCGGGAAAGATAATATCGCCGGAGAGTTCGGGCATATGATAATCGAAGTCGGAGGGGAACAGTGTGCTTGCGGCAGAAAAGGGTGTTGGGAGCGGTATGTTGCCGGTCCGGGGGTGGAGAAGCTTTACGAGAAAGCTTATGGTAGAGAGAAATGTGCGAAGGATATCGTTTATGATGCGGTCCGTGGTGTGGAAAAAGACAAGGCGATTATGCTGAAGGCCAGCTATTATTTCGCAGTCGGATTTTCTAATGTGGTAAATGTCTTGGATCCGGAAATTGCAATTATCGGAGGAAGCATGGTCAAGGAAAAGAGGTTGCTTCGTCTCGCGATGCCTCTTATCAAGAAAGAAGTTCTTCCGTCGGCAAAAAAAGTGAAAGTCTTTAATGCTTCTCTGGACGACAAGGCATTTCTGCTCGGCGCGGCTTTGTAACTATTTTTATAATTTTATATTTTTTAGGAAACTGCCTTTGGCAGGTTTCTTTTTTCTGTCTATAGCTTTGGAGTAGCAGAATTTATTCTGCGTGGTTGTCCAATATGGATTATCCCGTACGAATAGTTTGCATGAGATAACCGCGCAGGTTAAAACCTGCTATTCCTCCTATTCCACGACGACAGCAGTGCAGATTCAAAAAACTGCCACCCTTATTTCATATGTCATTCCGAGCTTGCCGAGGAATCGCTTCGTTATGTTTAAGCTATGTGATATGGAACTTGGGTGGTGATGAAGGGATCCTTCGACTCCGCTCCGTTTCGCTCAGGATGACAAAAATATAAAAAAAGACAAAATAAAACACCATTAAGATGCTTTGGTTTGAGAGAGACGGTTTTCCGTCTTTTTTAATATTTTTTAAAAAAAGAGGGGTGGAATTTTTTTATTTTTTTATATTTCTTTTCTTGCGCTCAGCGGTACTGAGATCACCTCCAGTTTGTTTCTTGATTTATAAAATATAAACTATTTTTACAGGAAGGTCAATATTACATTTTTAGAGACGCTATAATTAAAAAGTTTGTAATTACAAAAAATAGAAAATGGGCAAAATAAAATCGGACTTTTTTAAAAGTATGTCCGTTTTTTTAAGTGGTGCTCCATCATTTAATGGAGCGGATTGAGTTCATGGTCTTTCCTCCTTGACAAATATCTTTCTCCCTCTCCCTCTTCTTCTTCTTCTTCTTTTGTCTTCCGCGCCTTATTCAGGGCGGGTCTGTATGTGACCCATATGATTACAGCATATTTACTACCAATCCTCCTTCTAATGAAGTGATTTAGCTCTGCCTTGGCGTTATCCGTGCAACCACGGGAGCGATTCTTTCTTGTCCAAAATTGGGGGGCTTCGGGGTTATGGACCTTCCCAAAGCGACGCTCCCAGTTTATCACATAAATAAAACCTGTCAAGAGATTTTCTGTGGATTACTGATTTTTCTAAAAAACGCGATTTTTGGGGTGGAGTAGCAGGTTTTAACCTGCATTTGCTGTCATAAAGCGATAGAACGGCATCGGACAACCACGCAGAATGAATTCTGCTACTCCACCCTCCTCTACTGCAATAACAGTAGCGCAGGCTTAAAAACCTCTACCTTTTTTCGTATGTCATTCCGAGCTTGTCAAGGAATCGCTTCATTACGATTAAACTATATGATATGGAATTTGGGTGGTGATGAAGGAATTTTTCGACTTCGCCCTGCTTTGCTCAGGACGACAAAATTTCGGAGTATCTCTTTGTAGTATTAGAATTGCATATTAAAAAAGTAAGGAACAAAAATATTTGTTCCCTACGATATATAAAATTTAAGCGGTGTGATTTATTCGGTTGCTAATCTTTCTTTATAAAACAACTTTCACGAATTTTCTCTTTCCAACTTGCAGAACCATTCCGTCTGCAACGGTTATAACTTTTTGCACATCGCTTTGCACTTCATCATTTACGCGCACGCCGCCTTGCTCGATTAGTCTCCGTCCGTCGTTCTTGGAAGTGATGAGTTTCGTCTCCGTCAGTAAATCCAAAATCGGATATTCTTTAGCCGCCAATCTCATTTTCGGCATTTCGGTCGGTTTCTGTTTTTCGCGGAAGATGCGGTTGAACTCTTGTTCTGCTCGTTCAGCCTCTTCGTGTGAGCGATAAATCTCGATGATTTCTTTTGCCAGTTCAACTTTCAAATCGCGCGGATTTTTGGTTTTGTCTTGCAAAGTTTCTTCAATCGTTTTTAGTTCCTCTGGAGTTTTGATAGTCAATAATTTAAAATAATAGAAAATCATATCATCTGAAATCGACATAATCTTGCCGAACATTGAGTTGGCATCTTCGGTGATGCCGATATAATTGTCCAAACTCTTGCTCATCTTATTGACTCCGTCCAGTCCCACTAATAGCGGGCAAGTGAGAATGTCCTGTTCAGGCATCCCCATTTTTTTCTGGAGTGCGCGACCGGCAAGCAGATTAAATTTCTGATCGGTGCCACCGACTTCTATGTCGGCTTCTACCATAATGGAATCATAGGCTTGCATTATCGGATAGAGCATTTCCGTGACAGCGATGTCATTGCCTTCTTTCATGCGCTTATTGAAATCATCTCGTTCCAGAATCCGCGCCACCGTGAATTTTCCGGTCAATTTCAAAACCTCTTCGAAAGTGAGTTTGGCGAACCATTCACTATTATATCTGATCTCGGTTTTTTCAAGATCCAGAATTTGTCCGACTTGCTCCAGATAACTTTTGGCGTTTTCCGCCACTTCCTCTCGAGTGAGTGCGTTGCGTGTTTTGGATTTGCCGGTAGGGTCCCCAATCATTCCCGTATAATCGCCGATAATAAAAACAATCTGATGTCCCAGATCCTGGAATTCTTTCAGTTTGCGGATGGCAATGGAGTGTCCGAGGTGGAGGTCCGGCCTGGACGGGTCGCATCCCAGTTTGATGCGCAGTTTTTTGCCCGACTTCAGCTTTTCTTCCAAGCTTTCGCGTACGATAATCTCCTCTACATTGCGGCTCAGAAGCCCCTTGATTTTTTCGGAGTCAGTGATAATTTCTTCCATATGAATGCATTATTAATAATCTTCCTTAAGTCTAGCATAGCCTTTTTGGCGGGACAAGCTCCAGAACTTCTATAAAATGGCAAAGTATATTATAATATAAGTATTGATTAAAATGGAAAATCGGTGTAAAATATCGGTTCGCATATAATAATAAACAAAAAATGGCGATAAGAAAAAAATATAGGGCTGCTGGGCAAAGTAGCGCTTTTGGGACAAGAGTGAGGAAGGTAGGTAAAAAACCTTTAAGGATCGGCACGCCGAGCTTTCTCAGTCGCAAAGACGGGATATATAAGAAGAAACGCGGAATAAAATGGGCTTTTATCGGTTTGTTTACTTTGCTTTTTCACTTTGTTTTTCGGGACAGAAAAGATGATAAAGACAAAAAGACTAAAAAGAATAAAAGCAGTTTTTTCAAGAAGGCGTTTTCTGTATTGATGAGGCTTGCTGTGATCTCGATGATTGCTGGTTTTTTTGTGGCCGCGGGAGTATTTATATATTTTTCGAAAGACATTCCTGATCCCAGTAAGATATCCGATCGTAGTGTCGATCAGTCTACTAAGATTTATGACAGGACCGGTGAGCACCTGCTTTATGAGATACACGGTGAAGAGAAGCGGACTATCATATCATTGGACCAGGTCTCTCAATATCTCATAGATGCGACTATCGCGACTGAGGATAAAAAATTCTATGAGCATTATGGAATCGACCCGAGAGGTATTGCGCGCGCTATCTATAGGGATGTTGCTAGTGGAGAAAAAGCCGAAGGGGGGTCGACCATAACCCAGCAGCTTATCAAGAACTCGGTGCTGACTTCGGAAAAGAAATATACCAGAAAGATAAAAGAAATTATCTTGGCGTTGGAGACTGAGCAGAAGTTCAGTAAGGACGAAATTTTAGAAATGTATCTTAATCAGATTCCGTATGGCTCGAATGCTTATGGCATCGAGTCGGCGGCGCAGACTTTCTTCGGAAAATCTGCCAAGGACTTGGATATTCCTGAGGCAGCGATGCTTTCGGCGCTTCCGCAAGCGACAACTTTTTATTCTCCCTATGGCGCTCATCCAGAGGCTTTGCAGGAGCGTTACGAATATATCATCAGCGAAATGTTGGAAGACGGATATATTTCGCAGGAGGAGGCGGACGGTGCCTGGGAGACTGATATCCTCGCTAGGGTGAAACCGTTCGCGACAGATATAACCGCGCCTCATTTTGTGATGTATATCAAACAACAACTGGTTGATGAATATGGAGAGGATGCTGTGGAAAAAGGTGGACTCAAAGTTTATACGACTTTGGATTATGATATGCAATTGATTGCCGAGGATGCAGTCAAAATCGGAGCCGAGACGAATGCGACTAAATATAACGCCAGAAATGCGGCGCTGGTCGCTATCGATCCGACTACGGGGCAGGTTCTTTCCATGGTAGGAAGCAAGGATTATTTCAATCTCGAGGAGGACGGAAATGTGAATGTCGCGATTGCCAGCCGTCAGCCCGGGTCCTCTTTCAAACCATTCGTTTATGCCACGGCCTTGGAAAAAGGTTATACGCCCAATACGATTCTTTACGATGTGAATACGAATTTTGGTGCGGACGGAAGCGGGAAGGATTTCAATCCGCAGAACTATAATTTGCAGTATTCTGGTCCGGTCACGATGCGTAGTGCTCTTGCCAGGTCGCTCAATATTCCAGCGGTAAAAACTTTGTATCTTGCCGGTATCGATAGCAGTGTCAATTTTGCAACTAGGCTCGGTATAAGCACGCTCAACAATCCTAGCAGCTATGGACTTTCTCTGGTCTTAGGAACTGGCGAGGTCAAACTTTTGGAAATGACCGGGGCTTACGGCGTTTTTGCAAATGACGGCAAGAAGAACGAGATAACCGGTGTTTTGAAAATAGAGGATGCTTCGGGAAATATCTTAAAAGAATATGCTGAGAACTCTGAGCAGGTGATAGGTGTGCAGGTCGCCCGTAATATGAGCGGCATGCTTTCCGATAACGCCGCGCGCGCTCAGACTTTCGGGTCTTATAGTAAACTCTATATTCCCGGATATACTGTAGCCGCTAAGACTGGGACCACTAACGATTATAAAGATGGTTGGACGATGGGTTATACTCCGAGTCTTGCTGTCGGAGTTTGGGCAGGAAATAATAATGGAGAGAAAATGTGGCAAGGAGGAGGTATCACTGTCGCTGCTCCGATCTGGAATGATTTTATGACTCGCTATCTTGAGGGCAAGGAAGCAGAGAGTTTTACTGCGCCGGATCCTATAACGACGGACAAAGCTGTTTTGAACGGTAAGGCTACCAACGAAGTTGTCGTAGTTATGGATACGGCGTGTGAAAACAAGCTGGCAGGTGAGAATACTCCCGAATCTCAGAAAGAGGAAAAGACTTTTTCGGAGACCCATACTATACTCTATTATGTGAATAAGGACGATCCTCGAGGTGATTATCCGAAGAATCCGGGAGACGACGAACAATTTGCCGACTGGGAGGCAGGAGTAATCGCTTGGGCGGCAGAAAAGGCAACTGAGAATGGGACCGAGGGGGTTAACCAAGAGATACCTACTGAAGTCTGTGAACTGCGTAGTGATAGCAACGCTCCGACAATCAAAGTTGTCAGCCCCGTCGATAATCAGATAATTCAGAACGGCAAATTCGATGTCGAAGTGAAAGTGTATTCCTATTTCGGAGCAAAACAGGTGGAGTTCTATTTTGATGATGAACTTTTGAAAATCGACAAAGACGCTCCTTATGAAGGATCATTCAGGATATCTTCATCTGCCGGTGATGGTGTGCACAAGATAATT